>TARA_R110000851_G_scaffold35699_2_pt1 | contig 24176 bp, 33 predicted proteins | sample TARA_R110000851 | Tara Oceans TARA_R110000851 (sample SAMEA4397627) | marine metagenome | biome: Polar Biome; feature: [DCM] deep chlorophyll maximum layer (ENVO:01000326); material: water (ENVO:00002006), including particulate matter (ENVO:01000060) such as... | depth 17 m
ATATCACAGAAAGCTGAAGAAATTAAATCTCAGTTAGACAAAGCTTCATCTGCATTTGAAAAAGAAAAACTACAAGATAGACTAGGTAAATTAGTTGGTGGAGTAGCTATTATTAATGTAGGTGGTAATTCAGAAATAGAAATTAAAGAGAAAAAAGATAGGGTTGAAGATGCTTTATTTGCTACTAAAGCTGCTTTAGACGAAGGTATTATAGCTGGAGGTGGTGTTGCTTTATTGCAGGCTTCTAAAAGACTTAAATCCTTTATATCTAAAAACCCTGATATAATGATAGGTAAAAATATTGTTGAACAAGCAATTCAAGAACCTTTTGTTAAAATCTTAACAAATGCAGGACACGAAGAAAATAATGTAAGATTTGCATCCTATAATTTGTTAAATGCTAAAAACAACACATGGAAAGGGTTAGATTATAAAGATTTAACTATAGTAAACTTTAAAGAACTAGGAATTATTGATCCTAAAAAGGTAACACGTGTTGCTTTAGAAAATGCTGCTTCAATAGCTGGTACTATCCTCACCACTGAATCAGTTATATATGAAAAAAGAGAGGATAAAGTAGAAACACCAAACCCAATGGCGGGGATGATGTAAATTTTTAATTTAAAATTATAAAAATGAGTAAACAGGAAATTTTTGAACAAATCAACACATTGTATGAAACGTTCACAATTGAAAATGGAGGTACTACCAAGGCTTCACAGCAAAGAGCTAGAAAAGCAATTGGTTCAATAAAAAAGCTAGTTACAGATTATCGTAAAGCTTCGGTTGCAGAAAGTAAGTAGTATATATTTATTTACAGAAAAGGATAGGGGTTCGATTCCCCTGTCCTTTACTACTTTTAATTTAAAAGTAATTATTATGAAAAAACTATTATTAGTTTCACTTATGCTCATTGGAATGAGTGTAAGTTGTGAGAAACAAGATTGGTTCTCACCTGAAGAAGTAGGCGAAATTAGAAGTCAATATCAAGAACAGATAAATGCACTTACAATTTCAAAAAATGAGTTGTTATCTCAAACTACTTCATTAACAACACAAATTGATGATTTAAACACTGCCGCTACAGCATTAGGAGTTACTAATGATGATCAGTTAGCAGAAATCTCAACATTGACAACGTCAATAGATAGTCTGAACACTCAGATTACAACACTAGATGCACAGATAGTAACTTTAAACACTACTGTAACATCTAATGCTACAACTACAACAGATTTAAATACTCAAATTGCTACTTTGAATACTCAAATTACTACTTTGAATGCATCTGCAACAACTCTACAAGCTGAAGTTACGGCCAAAGCAGTAGATATTGTAACTTTGCAAAATTTTAAATCTATTAGAGATAAACTAGATGCTATGGTTGCAGCAACTATTTCAGATGCAAAACTGAATACTGCAATTGATTCTGTATCTATAGGATTAACCTCTGCAAGTGTTACCCCTGCTACGTTAAAGGGATTGATAACAGCCGAATCAAATTGGATTTTTAATAATGCAATTAAAACCGGTACTGTATCAATGACTACGTCAGCAACTACATTTTATGATAATTCTACTGATACAAATGTAATTAATTTTAGAACATTAGTTACTGAAATGACAGCAGCATGGAATGCCGCAATGGAATCTAAATTTATCTTATGGTGGATCGAATTCATTAAAGAATACGAAAATCTATAAAAACTATTATAGGGGGGCTTGTCTCCCCTATTTTATTTTATTATATTAACGGTTATATGATTAAAGAACACACTTTATTTACAGAGCGATTTCGCCCTACAGATCCTAAAGAATACATTGGAAACGAAGTATTCAAATCAAGTTTAGATACTTGGATTAAACAACAAGATATTCCTCATATTTTATTATATGGGCCTGCTGGTACAGGTAAAACAACTGCTGCTAAATTAATTGTTGCTAATTTAGATGTTGATGATTTATATATTAATTGTTCTGATGAAAATGGTATAGAAACAATTAGAGAGAAAGTAAAATCATTTGCTTCTGCTGCGACATTCCGCACCTTAAAAGTGGTTATAATGGATGAAGCGGATTTTTTAACTATAAACGCGCAAGCCGCTTTACGTAACGTTATTGAAACGTTTTCAAGAACAACAAGGTTTATATTTACTTGCAATTATATTGAAAGAATAATAGATCCAATACAATCTAGAACATCAGTATTTGAAATTATTCCACCATCTAAATCAGATGTAGCTAAAAGGTGTAAAGAAATATTACATAAAGAAGCATGCAATAATGCTCCTGCTGATATAGTAGAAATTGTAAATAAAACATATCCAGATATTAGAAAAACACTTAATCTATTACAATCTTGTATTGTATGGGACCCCAGTGGTAAATTTCTAAAATTAAATAAGGATATAGTTAACCAAAAACAATATACAGATCAGATATTAAAATTAGTAAAGTTAAATGACTCTACTGCTTTATCTGATATTAGACAAATTATCGCTGACTCTAATGTCAGAGATTACCACGAATTATATAGGGCCTTATTTGACAACCTAGATTCATTTCATAATCCTATATTGGGTACAGTTATTATAGCTGAATCTCAATACCAATCCGTAATGGCCCCGGATAAAGAAATAAATTTTATGGGATGTATCGCTAATCTATTAAAACCATTCTAATGCAAAATCAACAACCACAAGTTAACTTAGATTTATCTAAAACAACACCTGTAGACCTTCCTAGTGGAGGAAAGATATGGCAATCTGGAGTTATTTTACGTAGAATTTCAAAATTTGTTACTGGAACAAGTGAAGATGGTCTTATACCAATTCCAATTTTCTTTGATCCTGAAACTAATGAAATTTTAGAAGATACAATTCCAAAAGAGTTAAGAGAAGAATATGAATATAGCCCTCCAAAGACGCTATAATGAATATATTTGATTGGCTTAATGAAATTAGTTATAATAAAAGTGATTGGTCTTCTTTCTCTAAAGAGGATCAAGATGCTTTTAATCCATATATGATAAATCGTTTTATTAGTATGAAACCTAATTACATTGATATAGTTAATCTTATTCAAAAATACACATTACCAAAAAAATCTCTTTATAACTACTACTGCGAATTAATTCCTAAGAAAAAAACATTTTTTAGATATATAAAAGCTAAAAAAACATCATTAAATAAGGATTTAATCGACCTTCTTTCAAAACATCTAAAACTAAGCAAACGTGAAATAATAGATAGTTATGATTTGTTAGGTAATGATTTTAAAACATCATTGCTCCAAAATTTGAATATAAATGATAAACAAATAAAAAAATTATTAAAATGAAAATTGAACTTTATAACATGTTAATGTCTCAGGCTGTATCTGAAAAAGAGAAAGCATTATTAACACTTAATCTTTTATCAGAACACCCAGCAGGTATTGGTGACCATTCAACAGATGACTTTTATAAAAATGCTAATGAAGCATTAATAATGTTAGTTGATGCTAATGATAAAATTGTAATCCTAGAAAAGTATTTTCCACCTTCAAAATCAACAATAAATGAGTGATTCCCTATCAAAGTTTTACACGATGGATAGTACATCTCCGGATGTAAAAATAAACCATAAAGAAAAAGTTACTAATGCTTTAGCATCTGATAAATTTAAAGAAACTTTTCCTCAAATTGAAAAAGAATTTAAAAATCTTCAAAAACAACAATATAATTTATTTTCTAAAAAGATGATGGATTATGGTTTAGGGAATGTTTCATTAGGTGGAAATTTACAAACCCCCGAAGATAAAAAATATGCTTTACAAGGGATCCAAATCAGATTAAACGATAAAGTAAATCGTTTAAAAAATTTACTTAGAAATGGAAAAAGTTATGTTGAAAATGAATCTTTAGAAGATACTTTTATTGATGTAGCTAACTATGGAATAATAGGTATGTTACTTGGTAAAGATAAATGGAAATAGATTACTCAAAAGATAAAGTTGTATCTTTTTCACAATATTCTATGTACAAATCTTGTCCTCACAAGTGGTACTTACAATATGTAAAAGGTTATAAAGATGATAAACCTAATATGCATTTTGTATTTGGTACAGCAATGCACGAGGCTTTACAACATTATCTGCAAACCATGTTTGATACATCCGCTAAAAAGGCTGATGAATTAAATTTACATCAATATTTTAAAGATAGCATGAGTAAAGAATATCTTAAATATAAGAAAAAACATGGTCATTTTGCTACTCAAGAAGATATGATGGAATTCTACCAGGATGGTGTTTCTATTATAGATTGGTTTAAAAAACATAAAAGGGGTAGAAGAAGTTATTTTTCTAAACGTAAGCATCAATTAAAGGGAATAGAAGTTCCTCTTGTATTACAACCTATTAAAGAACGCCCTAATATTAAGTATATGGGTTATATAGATTTAGTTATCTATAATAAAATAAGTGAAACATATACAATTTTTGATATAAAAACTTCTACTAAAGGTTGGTCTAAATGGGAAAAAGGAGATATCACTAAACACCAACAATTGTATCTTTATAAGAATTACTATTCAGAGTTATTTAAAGTACCTAAAGATAAAATTAATGTAGAGTTTTATATTGTAAAAAGAAAAGTATTAGATTTTGATGATGAAAATTTAATGTCTCCTCACCAAGCATATAGAGTACAAAATTTCAGACCAGTTGATAATAGAAAACGATTAAAAGATGCTACTGAAGATTTTGTATCTTTTATTAAAGAATGTTATACTCCTGAAGGAAATCCTATAGATAGAGAGTTTGAAAAAAATGTAGGAAAGCCTTGTGATTGGTGTAATTTTGGAAAAAATAGAGAACTATGTGGAGCAGGTTTGGCTCCCGATGAAAAGTTTTTTATATTAGAGTAATAAAAAAGAGAATTCATATATATTTATATCCAAATAAAAAAAGATCATGAATAAAAGTGAGTTACAATTAACAAGTGTGAAAGTTCATAGAGACTTGTTCGAAGAATTTAAAATTGAGTGTGTTAAAACAAAATTTTCATTTCAAAAATTATCTGATAGAGCAATTTATCTTTATCTAACAAATGAAGAATTTAAAAAAACTATACATAATCAAACAAATTTACAATTAAATAAATAAAGTTATAAATGAAAGAAGGTTATTTACCGTATACAAAGAGAAAAACGATACTATTTCTTTGTGATGATATTAGAATGCATTCCGGGATAGCAACTATGGCCCGTGAAATAGTTTTAACTACTGCCCACAAATATAATTGGGTTAATGTAGGTGCCGCTATAAACCATCCAGAACAAGGTAAAAAAATAGATTTAAGCCAGGATACTTCAAATAGAACTAATATTCCCGATGCTAAGGTTACTTTATACCCCCAAAATGGGTATGGATCCCCAGATATTATTAGAGCTATTATGCAAGTTGAAAAACCAGATGCTCTTTTCTTCTTTACTGATCCTAGATATTGGGAATGGTTATTTAGAATGGAGAATGAAATTAGATCTAAAATACCAATGGTATATCTAAACATTTGGGACGATTTACCTGCTCCTTTATATAATGAATCATATTATGATTCTTGTGACACATTGTTAGCTATTTCTAAACAAACCGAAAATATTAATAGATTAGTATTAGGTGAAAAAGCAAAAGATAAAATCATTGCTTATGTTCCTCATGGTATTGATGAAGAAGTATTTAGACCTATAACTAAAGATGATAAACATATTAAAGAATTAAATGAAACTAAAACTCGTTTATTAGGTAATAAAGAGTATGATATGGTTGCCTTTTTTAATTCTAGAAATATTAGAAGAAAATGTATATCTGATTTATTTGCTGCTTGGAAATTATTTAAAGATGGTTTACCAGAAGCAAAACAAGATAAAGTTGCATTAATATTACATACAGCTCCTGTAGATGACAATGGTACTGATTTATATGCTATTAGAGATTTATTATTTGGTGAAGATCCAAATATATTATTTTCTGATGGTAGAATAACCCCAGAATCAATGAATGTTTTATACAATATGGCTGATGTTACTATTTTACCTTCTTCAAATGAAGGATGGGGGTTAGCATTAACTGAATCTATGATGGCTGGAACTATGATTTTAGCAAACACAACAGGTGGTATGCAAGATCAAATGAGATTTGAAGATGAAAATGGGGATTGGATTAAATTTGATAAAAATTTCTGTTCTAATCATTTTGGAACCTACAAAAAACATGGTAAATGGGCTGTTCCAGTTTTCCCATCAAATATAAGCATAGTTGGTTCACCTAAAACACCATATATTTTTGATGATAGGTTAGATTTTAGAGATTTAGCTAAAAAAATCCAAGAAGTATATGATATACCTAAGGAAGAAAGAGTAGAAAGAGGATTGGCTGGTCGTGAATGGGTTACATCAGAAGAATCCGGATGTACATCTAAAAAAATGGGTGAAAATGTAATAAAATATATGGATCAAACCCTTGAAAATTTTACTCCTAGAAGTAAATTTACTTTCCAAAAAGTAGAAAAGTTAGAACCAAAAACATTAAGACATAAATTGATATATTAGTTATGAATAAACCTTATATAGTAGTAAGTTGCCCATTAGACACTTATAGTGGTTATGGAAGTCGAGCAAGGGATATAGTAAGATCTTTAGTAAATTCTGAGAAATATGAAGTAAAATGTTTATTTCAAAGATGGGGTTCTACTCCTTTTGGATTTCTAAAAAAAGATGATCCCGAAGATCAAAAGTTATTAAATACTGAAATAAAACCACCATTAACAAGACCACCTGATGTTTGGATTCAAATCACTGTCCCAAATGAATTTCAGAAGGTTGGTAAATTTAATATTGGAATTACAGCGGGTATTGAAACTGATATTTGCACTCCCCAGTTTATAGAAGGGTGTAATAGAATGGATTTAGTTTTAGCTTCTTCACAGCATACCAAAGGAGTATTTGAAAAAACCGTTTATGATAAAAAAGATAAAGCAGGTAATGCCGCAGGTGCAGTAAAACTTGAAACACCCATAGAAGTATTATTTGAAGGGGTTGATGTGAATAAATATTTTCACATTCCTCCTAAAGAATTAATAAGAACTGAATTAGTAAAAAGTTTAGATGAGATTAAAGAACAATTTAGCTTTTTATTTGTTGGTCATTGGCTACAAGGTGCTATAGGACAAGATAGAAAAAATGTAGGTTTATTAATTCAAACATTTTTTGAAACATTTAAAAATAAATCTAAAGCCCCCGCTTTAGTTTTAAAAACTATGAGTGGTCCTGCATGTATAATGGATAAGGAAGAAATGTTAAAAAGGATTGACGCTATTAGAAAAACAGTAAAAGGAAAACTACCTAGCATTTATTTACTTCATGGTGAAGTTGATGATAGTGATATGAATGATTTATATAATCATCCAAAAATTAAAGCTATGATTAGTTTAACTAAAGGAGAAGGATTTGGAAGACCTTTATTGGAATTTACTCAAAGTAAAAAACCAGTAATAGCTCCTAATTGGAGTGGTCATATTGATTTTCTTGATGCTGAATTTGCTAGTCTTATTCCTGGAGAACTAAAACAAGTAGATGCTTCAGCTGTTCAAGAGGGATTAATTATAAAAGAAAGTAAGTGGTTTTCCCCAGATACTAAATTTACTCAATTATTATTAAAAGATTATTTTAATAGCTATAAGGGTTATGAAGTAAAAGGAAAACAATTAGGATTTAGATGCAAAAATGATTTTTCATTTGAAAAGATGAGTGAAGAATTAATTAGCATAATAGATAAAAATGCACCTAAAAAGGTAGAAATTAAATTACCTAATATTAAGAAAATATCATTACCTAAAAAATCATGAAAATAGTTCATAAACATCCAAAGGATAGTCTAAGTGAGTGTATGAAATGTGGTGGAGATGCTTGTTACACTACAGAATTAAGTCCTAAAGTTAAAAATTATTTTTGCTTTGGTTGTGGCTTTACAACTAATGATTTAATGGTTCATGGAGAGTTTGATTTTAAACAATATGAGGAAACACTTCCTGAACTTTATAAGGATCTAAAAATAGGTGATGAATTAGGTAGAGTATGGTACCCTACTTCAATTAACATCCCAGATAAGGGAACTGTTTTTATTAATGGTAAGGATTATAAAACATGGACATGGACAGGAGTTAAAGTAACAGATGTAAAGGAAGAAGAAAAGGAAAAATTTAAAATTCCTAATACTGATGATTATTATAAACATAAAACGGATATGAAAACTATGAAAAGTTTTGATCAATATAGTTTTATGGATGCTTTAGAATATATTGGTTTTTTTAAATCTTAAAATATGGGAATAAGTTTTGCTATTACTGCTTATAATGAGCGTGAAGAATTAGATAGGTTATTGAATCAAATAATTAAAATTGTTAAGTCTACAGATGAAATTATTATTCAGTTGGATAGTAAATCAACTATTGAAGTAATATCATTAGTTGATGGTTTTGTAGATAAATACAAATCAGATTTTACTGTAAAAAGATGTTTTTTTGATTTAAACAATGATTTTGGATCATTTAAAAATAATTTAAAATCCTACTGTACTAAAGATTGGATATTTCAAATTGATGCTGATGAGACTTTAAGTGAAACTTTTTGTAGAGTACTTCATGAAGTTTTAGAAACTAATGAAGAAATTGATTTAATAGCTATACCTCGTGTTAATATTGTTGAAGGATTAGAACAAAAAGATGTTCTTGAATGGAGATGGCAACTAAATGAGCATGGCTGGGTAAATTGGCCCGATAATCAACATAGAATATTTAGAAATAAACCGGAAATAAAATGGGTCAACAAAGTCCACGAACAAATAGTTGGATGGAAAACCTACGCTGAGTTACCAGCAGATGACGATTCTTATGCTTTATATCACATAAAGAATATAGATAGACAAAGACAACAAAATTTATTTTATTCAACAATATGAAAACATTAGTTACAGGTGGTTATGGAATGGTAGGTAGTGCTATAGAGGCAGATATTCATTTAGCAAGAGAAGATTGCGATTTAACCAATAGAGAAAGAACTGAATATACCTTTAAAAAACTACAACCAGAAGGTATAATACACTGTGCCGGTAAAGTAGGAGGTATAGGAGGAAACTCTAATTTTAAAGGTGAATATTTTTTAAAAAATTTACTTATTAATACTAACGTAATAGAGGCAGCTAGATTAGCAGGTGTAAAACATTTAGTAGCATACTTATCTACTTGTGTATTTCCTGATAATGTAACTTATCCATTAACAATAGACCAAATCCATACAGGTGAACCTCATAGTTCAAACTATCCTTATGCATATGCCAAAAGAATGGCAGATGTTCAAATTAGAGCTTATAGAGAACAATATGGTTTAAATTATACATCAATAATTCCATCAAACATTTATGGACCGAATGATAACTTTAATTTAGATCATGGTCATGTAATGCCTATGTTAATTCATAAACTATATCTAGCTAAGAAAAATAATACAGACTTTACTGTATGGGGTAGTGGGAAACCATTAAGAGAATTCATATATTCCAAAGATATAGCTAAAATATCTCAATGGATTTTAGAAAATTATGAAGGTACCGATCCATTAATAATAAGTGGAGATGAAGAAGTTAGTATTAAAGATTTAGTTGATTTATTAGTTCAAGAATTTAATTTTAAAGGTAATGTAACATTTGATTCTACAAAACCAGATGGGCAGTATAAAAAACCATCAGATAATTCAAAAATTAAAGAATTAATGCCTAATTTTAAGTACACTTCATTTGAACAGGGAATTAAAGAAACAGTTAATTGGTTTATAGAAAATTATGAAACAGCTAGGACATAAAAAAACAAAGAAGAAGAAGAGAAAAATAGTCATGTCTAATCAATTAGCTGAGGTTAAGGGAGATACTAAACATGATGATGAAATAATTTTAGACGATCCAATATCAAATCCTCCCAGTCCCGATAATGCCTATACTAAAATGCAGAAACTTTATTATGAAGAAGCAGCTGCAACGGGGGATGGTATTAAGGTTGATAATGTAGTAGGTAGTTTTAATGAACATAATACTTGGTGGGATTATGAATTTTTATTTTGTAGATTAGGAGGATTTCCATTACATGAATGTAAAGTTTTAGATTTTGCTTGTGGTCCCGGGAGAAATATTGTTAAATACAAAGATAAATTTAAACAAATAGATGGGGTTGATATAAGTATTAATAATATTAAAAATGCTAAAAACTATCTTGATAAAAATGGTATTACAAATTCAAATTTATATACTTGTGATGGTATTTCTTTAGGTGCCATACCTGATAGTTCATATAATATTGTAATGAGCACTGTAGCATTACAACACATATGTGTTCACGATATTAGACAAAGTTATTTTAATGAATTTTATAGAGTATTAAATGATGGAGGTGTTCTTTGCTTTCAAATGGGTTATGGATCTCCTGCAATATCTTCAGTAGATTATTATGAAAATTTTTATGATGCTCCTGGTACTAATAGGTCCTTTGATGTTGAAGTAAGTCATCCTGTTCAATTAAAAAAATCATTAGAAGAAGCAGGTTTTAGCAGTTTTAATTATATTATAGGACCAACAGGTCCTGGTGATAATCACCCACATTGGATTTATATTAATGCAGGAAAAGCGAGTAAAAAATGAAAAAAACAGCATTAGTAACTGGAATTAATGGTCAAGATGGGTCATATTTAGCTGAATTCTTATTAGAAAAAGGATATGAAGTATGGGGTACAATTAAACGTAACTCCGTAGCTGAAAACCAAACATCTAGATTAGATAAAATATATCCTCAATTATTAGGTAAATTACAATATGCCGATTTAACTGACTTATCTTCATTAATATCAGTTATACAACAAAGTAAACCATGCGAAATTTACAATTTAGCAGCACAATCACATGTTAAAATCTCATTTGATCAACCAATATACACAGCACAAGCTACTGGTATAGGTACGCTTAATTTACTTGAGGCGATAAGATTAACAGATCCTAAAATAAAAATGTATCAAGCATCAAGTAGTGAAATGTTTGGTAATAATGTTGATAAAGACGGATATCAAAGAGAAACCACACCTTTATCTCCAGTATCTCCTTATGGTTGTGCGAAAGTATATTCTTATAATATTTGTAATAATTACAAAAATTCATATAATTTATTTATTTCAAATGGAATACTTTTTAATCATGAATCACCAAGACGCGGAACTAATTTTGTAACAAATAAAATAGTTAAAGGTGCTGTACAGATTAAAAAGCAAATAAAAAATGAATTAATATTAGGTAATTTAGAGGCTACTCGTGATTGGGGCCATGCTAAAGATTATGTTAAGGCAATGTGGTTAATGCTACAACAAGATAAACCCGATAATTTTGTATGTGCTACAGGTATATCACATTCAGTACAAGATTTAGTAGATTATACTTTTAATAAAGTGAATTTAGATGCACAATATTATGTTAAAACAGATTCTAAATTTTTACGTCCTGAAGAATTAAGAGATTTAAAAGGAGATTCAACTAAATTGAGAAAATTAGGTTGGAAACCTGATTATACATTTGAAACAATGATTGATGAAATGATTAATTATTGGATGGAGATATTATGAAATTAAAAATAAAACATTTTGATGCCTCTGTTTTTAAGAAAAAAATGGAACATTTAAAAGATATTGAATTTACTTTATTTGTAGATGATATTCCTACAAGCCAAGAAGATCTATCAGAAATTAATGTTTTAGTTTTACAAGAACCAGATGAATATTTTGGATTACATAATTGGGCTATTGAAAACAGTCATTATTTTTCATTTATATTAACTTGGGATGATAAAGTATTAAATAATACAGATAATTCCTCATTTTTACCATTTGGGCATACTTGGTTCAAACCAAATGATTATAAGTTAAAAACTCATAAGGAATTTAAAATTTCTCATCTAGCAGGAAAATTAAATAAAACATATGGTCATGGTTTAAGACATGAATTATTAGCTAGAGAAAAAGAAATAAATAAAGTAGAAACAAATTTTTATCACACATATGGAGATAGACACGATATTAATAATGCTAGACAAGGCAAAATGGATGTATTTGGAAAAAACATGTTTGCCGTCGCAATTGAGAACACAAATCATAGAGGGTATTTTACAGAGAAAATATTAGATTTATTTTTATTAAGATCAATTCCAATTTATTGGGGTTGTTCTAATATAGGAGATTTTTTTAATTTAGATGGAGTGGTAAAGGTAAATAATGTTGATGATATTATATATCACTCAAATACATTAAATAGAGCTTTTTATATGGATAAAAAAGAAGCTATTGAAGATAATTGGAATCGTGCTTTAAAGTTCGTAGATTACGAACAGAATATAGTCAACGAAATAACTAATATTTTTAAACATAATGGGATATTGGCCTTATAAAGAATTATTTAGTGATCATAAAAAACCTTCACATAGGATTTTTTTTGAAACAGGGACTTATATGGGTGATTCTGTTCAAGACGCTATTGATTTAGGATTTGAAACAATTATTTCAGTAGAAATTGAACCTCATTTTTTTGATGAAAGTTATAAAAGGTTTATGCCTTTGGATATATGGGGGCCAAGACCAACAGAAACTCCTGAATTATATTTGTATAAAGGAGATTCATCTATTATGATGCCCGAACTACTCCAAAAAGTTAATAGACCAGCTTTATTCTGGTTAGATGCTCATCGTAATGGATATGAAAGTCCAATTAAACATGAAATAGAACATATATTAAATCATGAAATAGATGATCATACAGTTATAATAGATGATTTAGAATTTGTAGAAATGTCGTATGATTTAAAATTATTAGAAGTAAATTTTTTAAATAAAAATGCAAATTATAAATTTTTAAAAGCTAAGGCCTCTGATTCAACACAATTAATAATAACAACATGAGTAATAGAAAAAAAGTATGGTATGCTCCTTATAAATTTGAATCGTATGGAGATGCAGAAATAAAAGCAGTAGAAGAATCACTTAGAGATGGTTGGTTAGCAGGATTTGGTCCTCGCACTACTAAATTTGAACAGAAAATAGCTAAAGAATTTGGTAAAAAATATGGTGTGTTCGTTAATTCGGGTTCATCAGCATGTTTATTAGCTTTAGCTTCTTTAGATTTAGAAAAAGGTTCAGAAGTAATTACTCCTGCTTTAACATTTTCAACAACTCTTGCACCTATCATACAATTAGGTTATGTTCCTAAATTTATTGATTCTGAATTAACAACTTATGTGCCTAGTGTTCAAGCTATTTGTGATGCTATTACAAATAAAACTAGAGCTATAATGATACCTAATTTAATAGGTAATAAACCTGATTTTGATACTTTAAGAAATGAATTAATGAGAAGGGGTGTGGAACATATACCAATAATAGAAGATTCAGCAGATACTATTACATATACGGAATGTTCGGATGTTTCAACAACTAGTTTTTATGCTTCTCATGTTATAACTGCAGGTGGAATGGGTGGTATGGTAATGTTTAATAATGAAGAACATAAAAAGAGAGCATTAATGTTTCGTGACTGGGGGCGTATAGGTGATAATAGTGAAAACATGGATGAAAGATTTACACATAGTGTTGATGGTTTACCTTATGATTATAAATTTTTATATGGTGTTTTAGGATATAATATGAAATGTGCTGAAGCTAACGCTGCTTTTGGATTAGTTCAATTAGAAAGATTTCAATCATTTAAAGATATAAGACGTGCCAATATAGAACGTTATTTAGAAAATTTAAAAGATGTAAAAGAATTAGTTTTACCTGATGATAGTATTAAGCCAAATTGGTTAGCTATACCATTACAAACTAAAAATAGATTAGAATTATTACGTTTTTTAGAAGATAGTAATATTCAAACAAGAGTTACATTTGCGGGTAATGTTACTCGTCACCCAATTTATAGAGAATATTTACAAGATTTTGAAGTAGCAGATATAGTAATGAAAAATGGTTTTTTACTAGGAGCCCACCATGGAATGGGGTTAGATGACGTTGATTACGTTTGTAATAAAATTAAAGAATTTTTTGATGCAAAGAGAAAATAAAATAGTTTATATAACAGGTTGCCTAGGTTTTATAGGTTCTTATGTAACTAGAGCATGTTTAGAACAAGGTTGGTATGTAAGAGGTATAGATAAAATTACTTATGCATCTAACCCTCAATTATTAAAAGAATTTGAAAAAAATAAAAGATTTACTTTTGAACAAGTTGATATTAATGATTTAGAATTTCTATATGAATGTGATTATGTTATTAATACTGCTGCCGAAACTCATGTTGGTAATTCAATAGTTAAAAGTGAAGATTTTGTTCATTCAAATATAAATGGAGTTCATAATTTATTAGAATTAATTAGAAATTATAGAGCTGAAGGTAAAGCTAGTCCTTTATTTTTTCATTTTTCAACAGATGAAGTTTATGGTGATATAACAGAAGGAGAACATTTAGAAACCGATATTCTAAAACCCTCAAATCCTTATTCAGCAACAAAAGCAGCTGCTGACCAATTAATTTTAGCTTGGGCAAGAACATATAATATAGAATATGTAATAATAAGACCAACTAACAATTATGGTATAGGCCAATATGTTGAAAAACTTATTCCTAAATCAATAAAATATCTAGAATTAAATAAAAGAATACCATTACATAATAATGGAGATCCAATACGTAATTGGTTACATGCCGCTGATACAGCAGAAGCTGTAATTAACATTATTGAAACTAGCCAAAAGAATGAAATTTATAATATATGTGGGGGTTATGAGCAATCAAACTTAACAACAATTGAAAAAATACTAGACACATATTTTTATGATGAAGAAAGAATATATAATATCCCAGAATACAGATTAGATAAAAACCAATATTTAGATTTTTCTTATTCTAGACAAGGGCAAGATGTAAGATATGCTTTAAATGATGATAAATTAAGAAATTTAGGTTGGGAACCTCAAAAAAGTTTTGAAGAAGAATTATGGAAAATTGTTAACTATTATAAAAATAATTTTATATGGTAAACAAAGACTATTTAATATCATTTGAAAAAGAAATTGGAGATCTTTTTAATGAGGGGAAGATTAAAGCTCCTGTTCATTTATATTCGGGTAATGAAGATTATGTTATTGATATTTTTAAAGATATTGATATAAAAAATGATTGGATATGTTGTACTTGGAGAAATCATTATCAAGGTTTACTTAAAGGAATACCCTCAGAACTACTAAGATCAAAAATATTATCTGGTAAGTCTATGGTAATGAATCTTCCCAAATATAAATTTATATGTAGCTCGATTGTAGGAGGTATACCTTCAATAGCTGCGGGTATTGCTTTAGCTATTAAAACTAAAGGTACTAATAATAAAGTATGGTGTTGGGTAGGTGATATGAGTGCTGAAACAGGTCATTTTCATGAAGCGTATAAGTATAGCTTAAATCAAGATTTACCTATTACTTTTATAGTTGAAGATAATAGAAAATCCGTATGTACACCTACAGATAAAATATGGGGAAGAAATTTACCTTATTTTTTAGAAAACAATAAATATACAGGTGGGATATTAAAATTACCTCACTTATATTATTACCAATATGATAACCAAAAGTACCCACACGCAGGTGCTGGTCAACGAGTACAATTTTAGATGAAATATATAGATGAAATAGTAAAGGCTATGAGTTTATTAGCTAATAATCCAAAAACACATTTTATAGGTCAAGCTGTAGAATATGAAGGGACTGGCCTATATGATAGTTTAAAACATATACCAAAAGAAAAAAGATTAGAATTACCTGTAGCAGAATATTTTCAATGTGGTTTAGCTAATGGTATGGCTATTGAAGGGATGATACCTGTATCTACTTTTCCTAGATGGAATTTTTTATTGATGGGAGTTGATCAAATTGTAAATCATTTAGATAAATTTCCTTCAATGTCTGAGGGTGAATGTACACCAAAAGTTATTATTAGAGTAGCTGTTGGTAGTGAATACCCCGTTGACCCACAATGTCAACATAAGGGTAATTTTTCTGATGCATTTAGACAAATGACTAATAGTATAGAAATAATAGAATTATTTGAACCTGAAAATATAGTCCCAGCTTATAAAAAGGCATTAAATAGAGAAGATGGTATAAGTACTATACTAGTTGAATTTGCAGATTTTTGTAAAACAAAATAATGAAAATATTAATTACAGGCGGTAGTGGTTTTGTAGGTAAAAATTTAATTAAATCTCTTAAAGAAGATCATGAAATTTTTTTTCCTAATAGTAAAGAATTAGATTTAACTAATTCTGAATCAGTTGATAATTATTTTAGAACTAAATATTTTGATTGGGTAATACATTGTGCTATTAAGGGAGGCAAAAGAACAACAGAAGATTCTTTAGATATTACCTATAAAAATTTATCTATGTTTTTTAATTTAATGAGAAATAGAGATAGATATAATCAATTAATTAATTTTTCTACGGGAGCCGAGTTTGATAGATCTAAAGATATTACAGGTGACAATGATGTAAATAATTATTTTCCATTAGATTGTTATGGTTTATCTAAGAATATAATTAGTAGATTAATTAAAAATAATTCTACAGATTATAATCTTAGGATTTTTGGTGTGTTTGGGATAGATGAAGAACCTGATAGATTTTTTAAAATTAATATTTTAAAATCTAAAAATGAAAAGCCTATAGAAATTCATCAAGATAGATATTTTGATTTTATTTATATAAAAGATTTAATTTTAGTTGTAAAACATTATTTAAGAGCTAAAAAAGAATTACTTCCCTTAGAATTAGATCTAGTATACCCTACTAAACACAAACTATCAGATATAGCAGAATTATTTCCTGGCTTAAATCAAATACAAATACAATCCAGAAATAGAGATAAATCTTATTTAGGAAGTGCTGTTAAAAATATTTCAAGTTTAGATCCAAATTTAAATTTTATTGGACTAGAAAAAGGTATAAAAGAAGTATATAATGAATTATAAAATTACTTACCATGCTATGGGTTGGGAATTAGATTATTGTCTACAAACCTTTACCCAATTAAAAAAATCAAAATATTACCTTTCAGGAGAGGATAATATTGAAATTAATCCTGTATTAAATTTATCTTCATATATATTTGATTGGGAAAAAAGTAAGTTATCAAAAGATTTATTAAAAAATAGATTTAATCAATACTTAAAATTATTAAAAGATTATAAAGTTACTGCTCAAATATATGAAGGGGATAAATTGTATGGACATTTAGATCATCAACGAGAAGCTATTTCTTCTGAAGTTGATTTTTATATTCATATTTGTCCTGACATGTATTTTAGTGAACAATTATTAGCTTCAATAATTGAAAGTTCTAAACAAATAAAAAATAAATATTTTGTTATTACTCCAGAAATTCATAAATTATGGGATCAAACCTGGGATGAAATTACTGATAAAGATTATTTAAAAGTTCCGTATAAGGATTGGAATAAAGTAGATGTATTTGATATTAGAGCTAAAAATAAACTTCAACAAAGAGATATTACATTAGACCAAACTTATAAATCTAAATGGGCAGGGTGGTTTGATCTATATAATAAAGAATTTTATGAGAATTTATGTCCTATTCATGATGATTGGAAAGGATATGGTCCACATGATTGGTATTCTTTAATGTTAACAGATTATGTAAAAACTAAAGGTGTAGACTTTAATCAATATGTTTTACGTGGTCAAACTATATTTGATTACCCTAATGGTCCTTTAATAGATGAGGGTTATACTCAGATATATAAAGATTTAATGGTTTTTAAAGATCAACCAAATCAAAGAAAAGTATTTGAATCAAATATGCAACAGTTTTTAGATAAAGGAATAAAAATGTTACAAACTAAAAAAATATTATGAGACATCTAGTATTAGGTTCTAGTGGACAAATAGGAGCTCATTTAACTCATTATTTAAGAAGTCAAGGTGAAGATGTTTTAGAATTTGATATTTTAAATGAAGATTATCAGGATTTAAGAGAATCAAATAATCCATTATTAGAATCTTATATGGAACATTCTGATATGGTTTATTTTTTAGCTTTTGATGTTGGTGGGGCTAAATATCTAGAAAGATATCAGGATAGCTATGATTTTATGATTAACAATATGAAGATAATGACTAATACATTTGAATTATTATCAAAATATAATTTACCCTTTATGTTTGCTTCATCTCAAATGTCTGAAATGTCTTATTCCACATATGGAGTATTAAAATCTTTAGGTGAAAGATTAACTAAAAGTTTAGGTGGGTTAGTAGTAAGATTTTGGAATGTGTATGGATATGAAACCGATGAAGAAAAGTCTCATGTCATAACAGATTTTATAAAAATGGCCAAATATGAAGGTGAAATTAATATGAGAACTGATGGAGAAGAATCAAGACAGTTTTTATATGCTGATGATGCTTGTGAATGTTTATATAAATTATCTCTCCAATACCCAACAATTCCAAGAACAGAAAATTTACATATAACTAATTTTAAATGGTCAACTATAAAAGAAGTTGCAAATATAATAGATGTTTTGTCAAGTTGTAAAATTAACCCATCAGAAAGAAAAGACCAAACTCAACAAAACGCAATGAATGCACCTGATGATTTTATTTTAAAATATTGGAAACCCAAAACTTCATTAGAAGAAGGAATAATGAAACTATATAATTTATACTAATATGAAACAAGGAATTTTAATCCAGGGACCAACTGAATTTTATAAAGAATTAACTGATCATTATTCTAAATTTGATAATGTAGTTTGGTCAACTTGGGATAATGAATCTGTAGTTAGGTTAGACTATATAAAATCAAAAGGAATAAAAGTTATTTTAGTAACCCCTCCAAAATTTCCGGGTTACATGAATGTTAATTTACAAATTAGATCTACTTATGAAGGGCTTATGGCTCATAATGTTGATGAAGTACTTAAAGTTAGAAGTGATACTATTGTTACTAACTTAGATAAATTATTACCTAGATTAAAAGGGAAGGAATTATCTTTTATGGCTACATGCAAAGAAGGAGTTAGAGGAGATTTAGTTTACGATTTAGTTTACCTTCATACTAGCCATGACTATCCAGCTGATAATGTAATTTATGGGAAAGTAGATGAACTAAAAATAATGTTTGATTTCCAGATAGATGAATTATTATCGATTCCACCAGAAGCTTTAATTACTTGGAATTATATGTCTAGTAAAGGTATAGATTTTAAATTAAATTATAAAACTATGGTTGATAATGGTATGAGTTTTTTCTTACAAGAATGTTTAGATGAAAAAGTTGAGGTAAATTGGTTGAAACGTAGAGTAAATTTGGTAGATTGGTACAAAGATAAAACAGTATACGAATGGTAAAATTAATTATTTTTGACCTTGATGGGGTGCTTGTAGAAGCTAAAAACATACATTTTGATGCTTTAAATAAAGCGTTAGGAAAATATGCTATTAGTTGGAACGAACATTTATCTACATATGATGGTTTAAAAACTTATCAAAAGTTAGATATGTTAAGCAAAGAAAAAGGTTTACCTGTAGATGATCATCAAAGTATTTGGGAATCAAAACAAAAACATACTTTAACTATGTTAAGTAATTTAGTTCCAAATGCAGAATTACAAACATTAATGTCTAAATTAGTCGATGATGGTTATAAAATAGCGGTTGCATCTAATTCAATTAGAAAAACCGTACTTACTGTATTATCTAAATTAGGCATAATGGAGTATATGGATTTAGTTGTATCAAATGAAGATGTAGAAAATAGCAAACCCCATCCTGAAATGTATTGGCAAGCTATATCTAAAATGAAATGCTTACCTGAAGAAACATTAATTATTGAAGATTCACCTTATGGTTTACTTGCAGCAGCAAGAAGTAAGTCATATATTCTACGAGTTAAAAACCCTAAAGAAGTAACAATTAAAAACATATATAATAAACTAAAACAAATAAAAATGGGAGATAAACAAATAACCCCTGCTTGGAGAGATGATAAATTAAATGTATTAATACCAATGGCTGGTGCTGGTTCACGTTTTGAATCTGCCGGTTATACATTTCCTAAACCACTTATTGAAGTTAAAAAGAAACCAATGATACAAGTGGTAGTAGAAAATCTAAATATTAAAGCTAATTTTATTTATGTAGTCCAGAAATCTCATAGAGAAAAATATAATTTAGATGCTTTATTATCCTTAATAACTCCAGGTTGTAAGATTGTAGAAACTGAGGGCATGACAGAAGGGGCTGCCTGTACAGCACTATTAGCGAAAGAACATATTGATACAGATGCACCTTTATTTTTTGCTAATTCGGATCAATTTGTAGAATGGGATTCAAATGAATTTTTATATAAAATGAATGAAACTGATGCTGATGGTGGTATTGTAACATTTGAAGCAACACACCCTAAATGGTCGTTTGCTAAAGTAAATGAGCAAGGTTTAGTAACTGAAGTAGCAGAAAAGAAACCTATATCAAACATAGCAACGATAGGTTTTTATTATTGGAAAAATGGTAGTGATTTTGTTAAATATGCAGAACAAATGATAAATAAAAATATTCGCGTAAATAACGAATTTTACGTATGCCCGGTATTTAATGAAGCTATCGAAGATGGAAAAGCGATAAGAACATTTGATGTTAAAGAAATGTGGGGGTTGGGTACACCTGAAGATTTAAATTATTACTTAGAAAATTATAAATGATCCTAATCTCTCATAGAGGAAATATTACTAGACCAATACCAGAAAGAGAAAATGATCCTAAATATATTCATGAAGCTATAGTCAATGGGTTTAATGTAGAAGTTGATGTTTGGTTTATAAAAGGTAAATTTAAATTAGGTCATGATAAGCCTCAATATGATTTTCCCCATCAATTATTAGAACATCAACATAGCAAATTATGGCTTCATTGTAAAAATTTGGAAGCTGTATCTCAATTTAATATATTAGACCCACATGGTTCATATTTAAATTATTTTTGGCACCAAGAAGATGATGTAACATTAACTTCAAAAGGGCATATTTGGGCATATCCCGGTAAACAACCTATTGAAAATAGTATAGCAGTTATGCCTGAATTAAATAATGATGATTTATCAAAATGTAAAGGAATTTGTAGTGATAATATAGCAAAATATAAAAATTTTAAAAAATGAAATTAAGTGCAGTTGTAGTAACTCGAAATGATAATTATGGTGGAGATTTAAATGATAGGGCAACTTATTGTTTAAATTCTTTAATTAATACTTTTGATGAAGTAATTCTTATAGATTGGAATTCACCTAATAATAGACCCCTACTATGGGATATAGATAAAAATCTAAGTCTCAGAGGTAATTTAAAACATATTGTTATAACTCCAGAAATTGCTTCTATTTTAACAAATGGAGACCCTGATGCTCAAGTGTGTTGTGAGACTTTAGGTCGTAATATAGGGATTAGAAGAGCAACTGGTGATTATATTGTTTCAACAAATATAGATGTAATAGCTCCTCGTAGAGATGAATTAGAAAAAACAATTATTAATGATTTAAATGAAAAAACATTTTATACTATATCTAGAAGACATATTGAATGGAAAGATATAGAAAAGTATCATGGAGGAAGTAGAAGATATTCTGAATGGGAATCTCTTAGAGATCACTTAATCGAAAATAGTGAAGAACGTAAATATGAAGAAAAGGTAGTTGATGGTGATGATTATAGCATTGTAAATTGCTGTGGTGATTTTCAACTTGCACATAGAGATATTTGGGATGAAATTAAAGGATTTGAGGAAGAGTTAATATATGTTTTATACAGTGATACTAATGTTCAGAAAAAAGCAATAAAACATGGTTTTGAATTAAAAGCTATTTATTCACCTGCCTTATTTCACATATATCATGGCAAAGGTGGTGGTGGTTTTTTAGATGGGATTAATAGAAAAACGAATGATATGTATAGAGCTGTTACTGCCCAAGAAAAAACTCAAAATGCCGATACTTGGGGTTTTGAGCCAATTGAAATGGAATATGAATTATTATAATATTTATAATAAAATATCAAGTAGATGGAAAACATTAAAGTAAACTTATCGGATCTGTACTTGTCAGAAGACCAACAAATCAAAGAAGATGGTTATGATCAACGAAGTGGGTATGAGTATAAATTAAAAATAGGAGATAGAAGATATCTTTTAAATTATGATGTTAATAAAAATCCTACTAAAATGGGGATTAAAGTTAAATTTTTTCCATTAGATGATAAAGGAAACGAAATAATGAATCCTAGTGATGAATTACTTGCTCAAATGCAAAATGATATATCTACTAAATTATCCCCTAAGTTTAATGAATACAGGTTAGAATTTGATGAAGATGAAGGAGCACCTGAAGAAAATGTTGTTGCTTTTCAAATACCATTATCATCTTTTATATCTTTTATTGCAAACACAATATTTAAAGATAGTGAGTAAAGAAAGAAAATTAACGAATTTAAAAATGATGGGGATTTCTGATGAAGCTCTAGATCATTTTGTTAATAATAATAAAAGTTTTTTATTTTTAGAAACTTTAGCTGGAATTAAACAGGCAATAAGACGCAATAAACCCTTTGCTGAAATTTGTAGTGTAAATTCAAAAGATGTTATAGCAACTATTGAAAAAGAAGGATGGGAAAATGCTTTAAGTTCATCTTTAGGGTATTTTGAATCTGAAGACGAGTTTGAATTGTGTAAAGAAATTAATACTACACTTAAAATGTTACATCATGGAAGAACCATTAAGCCAGCTGAAACAATCACTTGATCAATTATTACAAGCTGATACTTCAATTAAAAGAAAAAATAAAACAGTTTTTCTTCAAAAAAAAGATTTATTTATTAATATAATAAATCATTACGAAGCTGCAATTACCAAATCTTATTTGTTAGAAAAAGACTTTAGAATAGATATTTCTAAATACGAAGAAAATTTTCATCAAGTTATAGATTCTTTTATATTACTTAGTTTTGGAAAAGAAGTATATGAATTATTATCTTTTTATTTCTATGATCGTTTCAATCCAGATGGTTCTGAAAATGGACTAGATATAGATGGAAAAGAAGTTTTTATAAAAAATGCTGAGGAACTTTGGTCTCTTATAGCAAAAGTAAAACCAAATATTTTTAATGGCAAAGGGTAGAAAACCAAAACCAATATTAAAGGAAGATATTTTACGTGCTATGAAAATGACTAAGTCAAATCAAAGCGCTGCTAGATATCTAGGTATTAGTTATGTTCATTACAAACGTTATGCTAAAAGTTACGTTGATGAAGAAACTAAAAAAACTTTATTTGATATACACTTAAACCCAATGGGTAGAGGTATTAGAAAACATCTAGGAGGTAAAGATCCAGATTTAAAATCTTTAATGGATGGAGAAGTATTTGTTAAATCTTATAGTTTGAATCGTTATAAAGATAGATTAATACAAGAAGGCCATATTGAAGAAAAATGTAACCATTGTGGCCATAACGAACAACGTGTAAGTGATTATAAGGCACCCGTATTAGTTCATTTTAAGGATAAAAATAAAATGAATTGGAAAATAGAAAATATAGAATTGTTATGTTACAATTGTTATTTTTTATACATTGGTGATGTTTTTAATGAAAAACAAATTAAAAATATTGAAGAAGATGCACCAGTTAAAAAAGATGATCAAGTAGATTGGGAAATGGATGACAATATGTTGGAACATTTTCGCGATATTGGGCTAGTATCTGATGAGGAAGATGATTTTGTAGCTAGGTTATAGTTTTTTATAGTATATACTATATTTATGATTGGAATTCCTTCACAATTAAGTTCGGACAGTTATCTATGTCTAACTAAAATCAAATTAACATGGATTTATTGCAAAAAGTTAGCTCTTGGGCTAACAAATTAACTGAAGTGGGTGTCAGCGTTGTTGCACTCGGGGTTGTACTCGAAGTGCTATTCAAAGGCGCAGTCATTCCTTTCTGGCC
>TARA_R110000851_G_scaffold315229_5_pt1 | contig 24071 bp, 52 predicted proteins | sample TARA_R110000851 | Tara Oceans TARA_R110000851 (sample SAMEA4397627) | marine metagenome | biome: Polar Biome; feature: [DCM] deep chlorophyll maximum layer (ENVO:01000326); material: water (ENVO:00002006), including particulate matter (ENVO:01000060) such as... | depth 17 m
AGCTTTTTGCAAATATAAGACAAGTAAAGTATCCATTATTGCCTTTAAGGTGCGAAACTGCTGCATCTGAATAATTTTTCAACATTGCCTTATTATGAGAAGGGCTTTTTTTCCACGCTTCAACTATATCAGAGGCACTTTTATACCCAAATGCTAAATTTTCACTAATAGAGGTGAATCCCTTTTTTTTAAGCCTTTTAGAAGATTCAAAAAATTTATCATGAGATAGTTTATTTGTTGCAACAAGGTATTTTACCCTAATATTTGTTTCATTTTTAAGGTAATGATGCCTAGTCAAGGGTGTTACCCCCTCCTCATATCTATACTCATTAATTTTTAGAATAATAATAGTTTCTATTGGCAACCATTCAGGGGATTCTTCATATATAATGTCCGCTTTACTAATTAAAGAGTTTGAAAATAAACTTTTAAAAAATAATATTATATTATTGCATAACTTTTTCATGATTAGCTAGCTTCTGACACTGCTTCTAATGGTTCAGCATTTGGCACCATTTGCTGTACTCGTTCACTTGTAGTTGCACAATCAAGTGTTTGTAATAATTTTGCGCCTCTTAGAATCCCTCTAATAGCATTTGACATTTCTTCATAATTGTTAGTCGTTACTCCAGGAATCTTTTTTAATAGACCTTCAATATTTCTTAAACGTATTCTACCAGATTCAGGTTGAGTGAAAACGCTTCGGAAATCATTCCATAATGCACGACGTTCAGCTCGTGGAAATAATTTAGTAACAACCCCAGCTATTTCAATTTCAGTGTTAACTGCTCTTGAAAAAGCTTTTTTACGAGCGTATAGTCTGTTATCTGCAGTTGCATGAAAAGGAACTACTACAGAGCTAGCTAAATGAATACCTTCAGTTACTGTTTCAATAGTACATTTGGTAGCTGTTAATAATTTAGGTAGTTTACCTTCTCCAGTTTTAACCAAAGCAAATGGGGCTTCTACTAAACTATAAGAGAAATGAATTTTAAATTTTGACGTTTTCATATTATTTAGATTTAATTAGTTTTCTTAATTCGTGAGATTGTAGGAATTTTGGATTTTTAGCACTAACATAAATAGTACTTATATCGTTAATAGATAATAAAGGAAGTGAATTAAACAGATATTCCTTTGCTTCTATAATAGTTTCAAACTCTATAATGGTTCCTTTTTTAAATAGTACATTTAAAGTAGCTACATTCCATTTCTTAGGAGGTGCAGTATTGTCTGCTTTCATTAAATGTACTGAAGATGTACCTAAAATAATAGAAGATTCTAATACTTTATAAATTGCTGTAGACTTTCTGTAATTTAGTACAGATCTAAATATAATAAAACTACCAATATTTATATTTAAGATTTCAGGGGAATATTCAGCCCAATTACTATATTTTACCAGAGTTTCTTTTCTTATAAACATATTTAAATCGGTAGCTTGTCTTTTATAAAAATATAAATGTGACTCCTGCCCCTCAACGGGTTTTGCTATAGTTCCTTTTTTGGGCCCGTCTGGGTAAGGGGTAATTAATATATAATCCATGATTATTGTTTGTTATTAGTTAGAAACTACGTAAATGGTTATGGAAATGTTCATAAATTACTTCTTTTTCAAATTTAGTATATAATTTATTAGCTTCATCTCCATCAAATAACCAATTTACTTCTAAATGAAAATCTTCTAATTCCTTTTTATTAACACAAAGGTATATTAAAGAAATTAAAAAACTTGCTGAATGATCATCAACGTGAGTATAATCAGTATTGTCGTCCATAATGAATTTTTTATTAAAATGTGATGAAGGGGTATTGAATTACTTCGTTACCCCTTACAACTCACAAATTACATTATTAAAAAACTTAGAATAGAGCATCTATATAAATATAAATGCAGGACATCTAAATTGCAAATAGATAATTATGGTAATTAATAAAATGATTGCATTTTATTGTAGTAAATTATCTTGCGTGTTAATAATGTAAACTTTAAGGTCGATTTAAAATAATATGATCGACACTATCAACTGGGATTATATAAGCTACATTTTCCTTTGCAGTACTACAATATAGAAAATTTGGGTTAACCCAAGATGTAATTGCAGTAATATATGGGTAGCATATAGACTTACCTGTCTTACTTAAATAAGTTATTGTATACATAATTTGTTATTTAAAAGTTATTTGTTAAGAGTTAATTTCTTTTTACTCAAATATTTGAGTAATTGTTTCTGTATCAATATACTTTATTTGCTTGCCGATTTGCAAATCCTGGTGGACTTTTGTCCAATACTCATCACCTTGTTTACTATGCCGCCACGAAAATTTTTGTAATGCTCTAGATAATGATGAAACTTGTAGATCTAGTCTAAATTTTTCTTTTGATGCTTCAGCTATAGCAGCTGATTTATAAGGATCTAACATTAGATTAAACCACTGCCGTACAGTCATGTTTATACCTGTAATTTTTAGTCTTTTATGTGTTTTTTCTGCTTCCATAAGGGTTTAGTGTAAAAAAAGAGCTTACTGTATCCAATAAGCTCTTTTTATAAATTTCTATTGGTAATAACCTAAGAGACCGTGTCTCGATCGGTAGTTAGTCCTCCTCGTTCTCGTGTAAAAATTAATAATTTTTTATTTGTTAGCGTTATAGAGGAGAATATGTTATTATTTTTCCTACTTCCTAAATCAGAAGCACATAAAATACCAACATTATCCACTATTGGAAACGTCATACCAGGAGTTTTAATAAAGTAGTAATAATTATCATTACTTGGAGGTTCTTCAATCCGCTGATTGAAATTCCCATCTAATGCTTTTGTCATTACACTAGAATCTTCTACTCCTACGTCTGTATCTACAGAGATCAGGTCTTGATCTTGTTGTAATACAGGCACAGAGGCCATAACACTAATGCTGCACATTAATGCCAGTAATAAACAATGAATCATTTTCATAAGTTTACAATTTAAAAATTAATAATAATAAATAATCTAACAAGGCATCTAACCTCTTTCACTTACAGTATTTCGAAGTGTGGCTGTTCATAAACTAGCTTAAGTAGAAACTTTTTGTACTAAACCTCCTAGTTCTTGGTCATTAGAAACTTTTCGTATTAAAGCTCCTAGTTCTTGGTCATTTGGAGTTCTATTACATTCTTGAAAAAGTAAAAAAACTACTTTTCTAAAATTAGCACCTAAATCTGTATCATTAGGTGTGTTTGTAATCTCGTCTGTTTGTAAGGTTAGTAGTGATTTCATAGCTTATATTTCTATTTTGTTTGTTGCCCATTTTGCATATAAATAAGATCCACCAAAGATACACGCAACTATTCCAAGAGAACAAAGTCCTCGGAAAAAATCATTGTGTTCAATTGTTGCTTTATTTAAACCAATTAAACTTGCTAAAAAATAAAAGCCTAGTAATAGTGTTTTAAATTTCATAATTAGCTTATTTTATACATTTCATTGACATCTAGATTATAGTTGTCATTTACTAGGAAAATTTCCAATATTACGTCTTTCTCGGCTGCAGTCATTACTGTAGCTAAGCCATAGAACATATTTAAATCTACCTTAAATGAGTCTTTTAGTAATTTAGTTAAACTTTCAGCTTTTTTTAACTCTTTATTCTCGAGCTGATACATTACCCAACCACCTCCAATAAATTTCATAAAGAAGGTTGTTCTAGGATGAAATAATTGAGAAAGAGATAATGTTGCAGTTACTTTTACGGGGGTGTTAAACAAGGTACTAATTTTCAATGTTTTTTTCATAATTAAATTTTGTATAAAAACATTATACAAATACTTTATATCAACTTACGTTGAAATCATCACGAATGTCTTCGTCCATTTAGCTTATAAAGAATTTTCTAAATCGATTTAAATTCTTATTTCAATAAATATGTACCCTTCAACAACGCTTTATCTAGCTAGGTTGTTTCCTCAAGATTAATATACTCTGTTTCTACACAGCGTCGTCAGTATTTATATAACTATGTAGTTTATTATGTATAAACTACAATACTTTTAAAATTAGTGGCTAGAGAGGGATTCGAACCCAAATTAACTTCCACCGTGCTATGCCAAAGCATAAACGAAGTTGTTTTAACGCCCATAAACTACTACCCAAGTAAAACACCACTTAAATCATATAGAAAAAGTGGTGTTTGTGTCTAGTTTCCAGAACAATTAGATTGTAAATCAAAACTAATCAAGTATACTGATTAAAAGAAAAATATAGACTATTTTTCAACATCATCAGTAAAATCTTAATCAGTATTGTCGTCTTCTTGTTGCATTTCTACATTGACACTTAGCGCCGTTACGTAATCGTCTTTTAGTTGGTTAATATTACCAACTATTGAGAGTACTTTATTTGCTTTAACAGTAAATGCTTTTTTCTCAGCTACTACTGCTTTATTGAATTCTTTTTGCTTTTGACTAATTACTTGATCTAAAGCAATTTTGTCTTTAAGCAGTTGACGGAAGCCCTCTTTAAATTCTCCTAATAGAGCTTCTTGATCTTCTTTAATCAATTCAGCTACTACTACTTCCATTGCGTCACCGTTAACTTTAGTAACAGGTATTAGTTTTTTTCCTTTAAATACTGCTAGTCCTTGTTGAATAATGTTCTCATAAGCTTTAACAGCTTTTTGTTCATCATTTGATAAACCTTTAAACTCAATTTTGTGTAATGCTTGGTCTAAAATAGCATTATCTTGTGATTGTTGTTTTTGTTGTGAATTGCCTTCCATAATATAAAAATTAAATTGATTAAAATTGTGCGTATCTGAGCGAGTCAGTAATTCCTGTTAAATTGTGAGCTAAAATAGATTTACTGTAATCAAAATCAGATTTATCTAATAAATCATTTAACAATTCAATAGTATCTTGAGCCCTACTGTATCTATTAAATGGTCCCATAGTAAACCCTATAGAAATAATAGTACCTTCTCTATTGATACCTATAATATCTATATTAGCAAGATTAATAGAGTAACTAGCCTTTTCGTTAGTTAAATCACTTAAATGTCTTCTTATTAAGGTAAAAAACTCACCTTGTATTACTTTTTGATCTACCGTTGTGTGATGTTTTTTGACAAACCTAGCTAGATTAGGTAGAATGTGTTCTTCCAGTATAGATTGTATATAGTCTTTTGCGAGCATAACGTTTTATTTTAAGAGTTAATGAATAAGATACGGAGGAGGATTCGAACCTCCTCTAAAACCCTAGTTCCATACCTGAGCTTCTATGATTTATAACTTAACAATCTTAATGAAGATCTTCAGCATATCAATACAAATGATATGATTACTCGATAAGTTTAACCTATAGAAGTTTTTTATAAGCGTTTAAATTCCTCTCTACAGTAATATAATTGCCTTTCTATTTCAATACGCATAGCTTTTGTAGCTGCATTTATAATTTGTGATTCTGAACTTACTAAGTTTCTAAGAGAAAATGACAAATCTGCTATAGAGGTTTTCTTAGAGACAAATGACATACTTAAACGTTCAACCCCATCAGTACCAGATTCTAGAAGTTTGTGTATTTTTTCTAATGAACGGATTTTAGTTACTAATTCTACTGCATGTGTGTAATCTGTTTCAGTCATAATGTGAGTTTTTAAATTAGAAGGTAAGGGGACGGAATCTAACCGTCCCTTATGGTCATTCTTACCTTATCGGCTGTCCCGTTCCGACTCAAGCTGAGCAAGGTGTACTAGGGTGTCCTCGGGGGACGCGATAACTTAATGGATTTCTATTGGTATAAGTTTTTCTGGTAAATATCTAGCAGGACAATGGATTAAAATTTGAATTTTAGACATCCAATCATATTCCATGTAACGAAAAGCAGCTTCTAAGTTTTTAACATTGCCCTTTTCATATTGAATTCTAATATAGGGTATAGTAATAGAATCATCTATAGCTATTCTTACTTTATCTAAAGGAAATTGTAAGTATCTATAGTAACCATTTACCTTAGCCATAACTTTAACTTTTTCTTCAAAGTGTTCTGTAGAGCTATAAGACCCCGCTATTAAAAAGAAACTACTAGATATACTAGTTGTATGGATTTCTTTATTAACTAGTTGTCTAAGCTCTAATGGCTCTGATGTTCTCCATTCTTCTTGCATTGTACAAGATATACTACTTACTAATAAAACTAAAAAAATAAAAATAAATAAAAAATGTTTCATAAATATATACTTTAAGATTAATAAGAGTTTAATTGAGGCAATGAGTGGAATCAAACCACAATCTCCAACTAACCAGGGATGTTAGTAAGTGTAACTTACTACGTTGGCGCATATCTTTATGCTACATTGCCTTATAAAAAAATAGAAAGTGAGATCTTAAGACCCTATGTACTATTGTATTTGATGTTGGCATCAAATGCAGCTATCCTTTCTAATATTACACGTATAACTCTTAAATTAAGTGTAAATTCATAGTGTTCCGATAACTGTTACCAGTTATGAGAAATTCCTAAACTGTTATTAAGTTCCCAGTTTTGATTATCCCATCTATGGTCATAACTACTTGAAAATATTAAAGCAGTTCTGTGACTTCTATTAATATAGATTCTAGATCTAAATGTTAGTCCATAAATAGCATCTCCTGTATAATCCTTACTATCTGTATTTGCTACAATATAGTTAGGACGCATCATTAATCCTCCATGAATTCCAGGAGATATACTAAGCCAATACTTAATAGGTATTAAAATAGCTACTCCCGCTTGAATAGATAAATAAGTTAAACCAAATCCTTCACCCTCATCATTAAATATCGTTTGAAATTGTATCGATTCTTCAACAATATCAAAATCAACATTAGTAAGGGTAATAACTGCATTTAATCCTTGTTTATCTATTGAGCCAAGTGGGTCAATTTCAAATGATACTTCCGTAAAATCTGTGGGGACACTTTGAATAAAATTTTGAGCGTTTGTTACTGAACTAGTAAGTAAAATAATAATAATAATAAGAGTTTTCATAAGAATTGTTATTTATTAGTTAATATAATAAGTTTAATGATTTTGTTTATATAATATTTAGCCTCCCTAATCCTATACCAATTAAGGTTCCAGCAATTGCGCAACCATAAACATCATAAGGAGGAAAACTATTTAAAATACAAACCCCACCTATAATAAAGCCTATTAAAACAAGTATATAATTTTTCATAATAGTTTTTTAGAGTTTATAAATTGATACTTTGTAAATAGACAGCTAGTTCTTTACATTGATTATAAAAACAGGCAGCGTCTTCTTTTCCTGGACGTTCATCATCGTCTTTAGTGATCCATTTAGCCTCGAAATTTTTCAAGGCTTCTAATTGCTTTAGTTCAAAACGATAGTTTAAACAACGTAATGCTCTTAGAATACATCCTAGTCTAATAGCATCTAGAAATCTATATTGTGCAATGTTAGGAGAACCTAGAATATAAAAAGAGGTTAGATTATTAACAAAAGGTCTAGTTGTTTGGCACATAACTGCGCCAGCCACACAAACAGAACAGGATTCTGGATATTTTTTATTTCCCGAACCCCATTTATACATATAAAGAGTCATACCTGCAGCTTCACACTTTTTCATATCATCAATAGCTATTAGTAAAATAGCTGATGGTATTTTAGGTAAAAGAATTTCTTTCATAACACACGTTTTATTTATTTAAAATTAAGTAAAAATAGAATCAACTTGTTCTCCAGTGTCAGATAATTTTTCTTTAATCCAATCATGAATTGCATCCATAGCTATTTCTCTTTCTTCTTGACTAAATTTAGATGAATTTAATAAAAAATGGTCAAAACTACCATCCTGATTACCCATTAAATCTACACCACTATACATCTTCTCTTCAACAGTCTTATTCAATGTAGTATTGCATTTATTACAAAACACTACATCTACCCAATGTAATCGTTTAAATGGATGTTCACAAGTAGATACAGAAGTAATATTAACAGTATTGTCTTGGTTTAGTTTGAGCTTGTATCCTGTTATATTACCAATAGAATAATGTTCTCCTTGTCTAATAACCTTATACTCAACCTCATACTCTCCATCAGGATTAGCAACCCATTCTTTTAAGAACGATTGTTGTGGTTGTGGTAACTTAGATTTTAGAGAAACAGTATTATTAGAAATATCTTCTACAAAACTTCTTCTAGTAAATAGTTTAAGGTCAGTAGTTGCTATGATTTTTCTACAGTGTTCTTTTCCTGTATTTCCATCTTTATGCAATAAATATCCATTTTCACAATATCCAGTACATTGTAATATACTATCTTTTGTGATTTTATAACCATTGCATGAAGCATCTAAATTATACCCAAATATACACCAATCACCTTCTTTAATAGGTTCTACATCTTGTGATACTGTGATGTATACGTGTTGATTGTCATTAACATTAAACGAATCATATTCATAACCTTTTTGGTTATATCTTAAATAAGAAGGGTTTGCTAAATATGCTTTGGATAGTACACTTCCATCTTTTGTTGGTAGCATCACTACCTTTATTTTGTGTTTCATAATTATAAGCTTTCTTTAATCCAATCATCTACTATCATTTTTGGAGTAACTTTCATATTCCAGTTTGAATTACCTCTGTTAGCAGCTATTTGATTTACTACATTAGCAGCAGACAAATACATTTGTTCTAAAGTATACATCTTCTCTTCTACAGAATTAATAGTAACAATATTGTCTTGGTTTAGTTTGAGTTTATTAACTTCTCCTCTAACCCCAAAGCATTGTTCACACCCCATAATATGATGTGGTTTACAGACAATATCAGTAACACAATCATCATGTACACCATCACATCTTCCACAACATCTGTTAGTTGTAACATACTCAACCTTATATTCTCCATTTGGATTAGCAGCAAATTCTTTTAGGAATGATTGTTGTGGTTGTGGTAAATGAGGTTTAAATATAGAACCGTTACCATGTATAACAGAGTTTCCTATCCCTATACCATCATCACATCTTCCTAAATTAGTCCAACCAAGTTCAATATCAGTAGTTGCTATGATTTTAGAATATTGAGACATGTTAATCTCTTTACCCCAACCATGTCCTTTTTTAAGAAAGTTTACTGTTTTATTAGTAGAATCATAATACCAACAATCACCCTCTTTAATAGGCTCTACATCTTGAGAAACTGTGATGTATAGGTGTTGAGGTGTACTTAACTCTAATAAAGTACCTGGTAATAACATTGTACCAAAAGGTATATCACTAAACGTTTTAACTGGCTTTGTAGATAATTTCCCTTCATATAAGTTGATGCTAGTCTTACCTTTCGTTGGTAGCATTACTACCTTTACTTTATGTTTCATAGTAATGTTTTTAATTGGTTTATGATTATGAATATTTAATATAAACTCTCACAAGGTTGCACCTTGACAGACTATCTTGTCAACTTGCTTATTAGCGGCTGTAAGATTATCACTATAACACCTGCAATTGGATGAGAGTTTAGTTATTTACTGTTTGTTATCCTTCTACATCAGCACAACTCATTTTTCTGATTGTGTCATCTATCTTACAGATGATTTCATGTAGCTCTAGCTTTTATTTGTTTAAGGGATATTCCGCTATTCCCCTCTTTTAAAGTCTTTTGTCTGACCAGTGGAGCCGGCGGGATTCGAACCCGCGTCCATCATACTTCAATTATAATACGTTTACAGTTTTTCAATGTTCAACAGTTTTCTTCTGCTTATAGGGTCAATTGATTGACCTCCACCATCTATTTTAATCTAAATAGAAAATCCTCAATCAGTAATATATCATACAGCTTCACTACATCCTAAAATGTTTCGGGTATTGCACCACAAAGGGCTGTTTTCACATTTAACGCAAGGTTACTGTGATATATTATTACATAATGGCTACTCTAAACCTTTTTTCACCTAAAGCATTATGCTGCTATTGCTAATTTGTGTTCAGTTCTACCAATCAAGGTATCACTTCCAGATAGAATGTTGTGAACAACACTCATGTTAGCTTCTACTTGTGCAGTTTCCTGCGTGTTTGTGTTTCCATTTATTGAAATTCACCATAGTTTTACAAGTACACACTTGACTGTATATTATAATATCATTTATAATGTCAAAACCAGAACGGCCCCTTTAAATTAAACTCTCTACCCCGTTAAAGAATAACTACCTGATACATGTTTCAGAAATAAACAGTAGTTATATTATAGAGATAGTTATAATCAACGTTATAACTTCTATAATTAGAGAGTTTAGAGAGTAATTAATAATTACTCCAGTGTCTATACCAATGCATAGTATCACAGTTACCGCAATAATATTGAATATGAGAAGGGGTAGATTTACCAGTTGCTTTACATTTTCTGCGGCAATTTTTACATTTTCTTCGCCTTACAGCTCGATAGATTAATATTAGTATAATACTAAATAAACCTATTAATACAATAGTTTCAGTGCTCATAATGTTATTGTTTGTTAAATATCTTGTTATACAAAAGGTTTTATACTTTTTAGAAGAAGTATTAATACAATAACGATTGCTATTGCTAATATGGTGTTAACTATCATTAGAATAATTGATTTAGTAGTGTGGTTTTTTCGTTCCAATTTTCACCACTCATCTCTAAATAATAGTAAATAACATGTTTTCTCAATGTCCAGAGTGTTAGACTAAGATAAGCAGATACTCTAGTATTTAGATCAGTAGTTTTTATAACAGATGGAGCTAATATCAATAACTGATTTGAAATACTAATAGCTTCATTACATTTTTCAAGATACTCTTGACAAGTAAGAGTAGCATAGCTAATCTTTGTTTGTTTAATACCCATTTGTATTAATTCTAATGTGTCTAACGTTACTTCATATTCAGCAGTATCTGAAAGGTTAATTAATAAATCCATAAGAGTTTGTTTTAATAGTTGTTATACTTATAATGTTCCACTACAAGCCAGTACAATAGCGTAAAGACAAGCAAATGCTGCGAAAATACATATAAACCCTAAAATATCATAGATAGGTTTCTTAGTTGGCGCAAATAATAATAGAAAGCATCCTATTATAAATAAAATTGATAAGATAAATAAAGGCATAATATAATAGTTTATGTTATTAGAGTTCTTTAAATAAAGATTTCCATGATTGGTGTGATGATGAAGTAAAACGAATAGATCCCTTAATAACTCTTCCAGACACTTGTTGTCCTTTGTTTAGAAACCCATAAATATTTGTTTTAGCTTGGTAATGCTTATCGTCTTTCACTCCTTTTAATGAGTATTCCATAATGGTTGAATTTTAAATTACTTAAACAGTTTATGTTATTGAGGTAAGTGTATGCTTATCATAAGGCATAACATCAAATACAACTGATCTTGATTGCTGTATCCATCTCTTGAATATTAATACACCATTTCTATAGATGTATAATTCATTATTTATCACTTGTTTAGTTATCATCTAATAGTTCTTGTAAACGAGAATAAATATCTTGTACACTGTCTGCGTAATGTTGTTCAATAACAGGTATTAATTTATTCATTAACTCGTTATTAATAGTAATTGTCTGGTCACTTAATCCTGCACCACTAAATATTAAGTCTTTAAATGGGTAAGTTTTGCATTTCTCCAACTTATCAGTTATTTCTTTAATTACAGTCAGTTGATGACTTGTAAATGTAATATTCTTTAATTTATTCTTTTTAGGTATGGATGTGATATTTGTTATTTTATTGAGCTTAGCCATAATAGTTGAGTTTAAATTTAATAATTAATCACTACCTTCTGGCAATGTATCCATCCATGAGTTACATGAATTAGTATCTGTAGTTATAAACTGGGCTAAACTACATATAATAGTATCTCCCTTTACTGCACTATTAATACAGCTAATACAAGTATTTATTGTAATATTGTGTTCATAACTATTAACTTGTTGGAAATGTAATATATTCATAAGTAGTCCAGTTAAAGGTTAATATTAAATTAAACGAGTCAGCCCACCATTATGTGCAACTGACTCGACTAAAAGTATTATTAAAAGTTTCTTCTAGTAATGTTTGGGTAATGGTTTGATTCAACCTTCACCATAACATCACCACAACAAACTATAAAATGAGTGCCTTTTCTTACTTCACTAAATGAAGTACTTTGTTTTAGATCATTATCCTTAGCAAATCTTATTCCTTCATAATAACCAAATGATGCAGTTTCTAAATCTGTTTCATTACATTTAGTTATTTCTTTTGGTATTTGTATTGTTTTCATAATTAGTCGAGTTAAAGGTTAATAATAGTGATTATCAAAATAATAGTATATAAAGGTCATATTACCATAATAATCATATGTAGTAATTACAAAGTTATCCATAATAGTTAGTGATTAAGAGGTAGTAATATTACTTTAATAGATATTGCTGATCAATTAAGACCAGCAATAACTACTTACTATTAATTATTCATAAATAAAATGCCTATCGCAGGTTACCACGTTTAGATAGAATTAATGGGTTAGTCTTTAACCATTTGAAAGAATGGCTCTACGAATTGACTGATACGTAGCATTTGAACTGGGAACATATAAATTCTTATCAATTAATAATACCTAACTTAATATTAAGGTTTGTAAATAAAGATAAGAGGTGATTAATAACTGTAATAGCTATATAATATTGTGATTGAGTAAAATGGTGTTTGTAAAAAGAGAGGAAAGAGTGTGTGAATGAATAGTACAACGCAACCTAATACGTTCCTACTACCTCAATTTACTCACTCTTATAAGTCCTCTCATACATTTTAAGACATCTCTAAGCACTTTACTTATGATAATGATACATCACTATCACTAAGAGGGGAATAGTTTCTTAGAGGGCCTTAAAACATTTAAACTAATCAATAATCCGACTTTAGTAATATCTTCGTTGGAGATGAAGAGTATTAGTATGTCTACTATAAGAATGCCATAGTTAGACAATAGACAGAATATCAATTAGTTAAAACTTAACCCGAAGGCCACCTTTTTAGGTGGTCTCAGGGACTGTTTGCGTAGTAGCGTTAGCTGCTGGTGCAAGGTTGAACTTCTTCAGTTCATCAGCGTCTATAAGATTTGCAACGTCAAATCTTCCAGTACCGAGGTGGACTTGGCTTGCCCCAGCTACATCGCCATTGAGTTGAATTTCAATCTCAATAGTCTGACCTGCTGTATAATCTGAAGGATTAGACTGTAGTAGCTTGTCCCATAGAATGGTGGAACCAGTCTGGGCTTGACCGTTGTTATCTGTGATAACTACCTTCATCCAATGGTAAGGTGTAGCCTTATCATTCTTGAGGACGTTAGGCTCAGCCGTTGGACTCATGTCTGCCTGCAGGACTGCTGGCACTATGGCCAACATTACTCCTGGTAATGTGTTGTGTGCAATTACTTTGCTCATAATGTATATTTTAGGATTAAAATGTATTAATGTGGGGGATACCCCGCAAAACCAAAAAAGAGTGGGGGTTGATGCTAGATTATTAAGCACACTCGATAAAGTTTATTTTTTTTTATCACTAAAAATTTTTTTATTTCAATTATTTTTTGTATATTATAAGTATGGAAAAATTTGAACTAATATTTGAAGAAGATTGGTATATAAGTTACGAAGATTTATGTTTTTATAGATTACAACAAGGATTAATTACTTTTTCAGAGTTTTTTGAATTAATAAAATAAAAATAATTACTCTTTTACTTGCATATGTCAAATATATTTTGTACCTTTGTACTATGAGAACAGTAAAACAATTAGCAAAGTTAGAAGCTTTAAGGGATAAAAATACTAGAGAGCAGTTACAGGATATATTAAATGATTTAACTAACTCAATAGTAACTTCGGAAAGAAAATTTATAATGTATACAGGTTGTATAACCTATGGTAGTAGAAAGATACCAGATCAACCAGCATGTACTAATCCAGAATGTGTATCTTGTCAAAGTTGGAATAATGCAGTAATAAAAGCTGCCAAAAATTGGAGTAATGATAAACAGTAAATTTAAAATATCAAAAAGAGAGTTTGAAAGAATGGGATTCTCTTATATTGGAAGAAGTCACTTAATGGGAGAACATTATAACTTCTATGGAACAAATAAACGAGGTGAACCACAGTTTATCTTAAATTATAACAGAAAAACAGGTGGGGTAACCCTAACTAAGTGTTTAGATGAGTTAACTATTGATGGTTTACTGTCAAAAGTACAAATGACTGCTAGAAGAACCTCAGCTATTGATATATTTGGTTATATAATCACTGCAGCCTTAATGGCATTGTGTGCAGTAGCCTTATTGAAAGTTTGTGGGTATAATCCTTTTAATTTATAATATGATATTTGGACGACCTAAATTCTTTAATAGAGATATAAAGCAAATTAAACTAGATAGAAGTAAAGTTAAACAATTACTTAAGTTAAAGGGTATAGATAGTGAGGCATATCTTGAAGCATTTGATTATTTTATGGATAACCCATTAGATTACGATGGTGCATCATTTGTTAAAGACCTCGTAGACCTATTAGGCTTAGATCTAGCAGCATCTCGACATGATTATGACTATATATTCCTCTTACCCCAATACAAGGGCTTAAAGTGGCTTATTGCAAAACTCGTAATTGACTTCAATTATGGTAAAAACATGGAGAGGTTAGGAAAAGGAATATTTACTCCATATGGAAGAGTAGTATTATTGTGGTTAAGTACACCATTTTACTTACTTTATAAATTATTTAAAAAATAAATCATAAAAAGCTTGCATATGTCATTTATTTTACGTACCTTTGCACAAGGTTGTTAGTTAGCAACAAAGAAAGTAACAAAGAAATATATAACCTTATTAATATATATACTATATATAGGTTATGAATAATGTAATATAGCTATATGAGAAAAGACAACTATAAATCTACTAAGAAGAGTGAAACAATAGATGTTTCTAAGGTAGATAAACCTAATATAGGTCGATATATTAAAATAGATGGTAAATTTATATTTATACCTCAAGAAGATGTTTAAAAGATACATAGATATTAGAATGAGATCAGAGAGTGATCCATCAGGAGTTAACACTCATCATTATATACTAGAAGTCCAGCATCAGTTTATCTTTAAGTATTGGCTGCCAGTAATAGTAGATAAGGATTTAGATAACATAATCACTTTAACTAGACAACTAAAATTAAAACACAACATTTAATGGAATTATTTAATGAAGTACTAGAGTTTGTACTAGCCCATCGTGAAGAGGGATATGAAGCTCATACAATTGTAGATAACGTAACAGCAGAGTTTTTACCTATACAAGAAGAATTAGGAGTTTACATTGGTATACAACAACATGGTAAGCATGTACTTATACTTACCTTTGTAGATAATAATAATAAATTTAGAGTAGGATCAGTAATTGACTTAGAAGATTATGTACAAAGTATTCAGAGTGACAAAGAAGGGATATCTTAAGGATACCAATAAGAACGCTTTTACTTACTTAACTGCAGAAGCAAGGGTAAGAAAGTTAAAAAAGAAACATACAAACAGTAACTTTTTAATATTACAAATAGCATAATGGCAAAGAATATACACACACACAAAGTAACATTTTATCGTAAACTAAACTTTAGTTCTTTTAAGAAAGAATGGAGATGGAAGATTAAAGCAAAGAATGGTAACGTTATTGCAACTTCTTCAGAAGGCTACATTAACAAACAAGACTGCTTCTACAACGCTAAGAGTACGGCTAGGAGCTTAACTGCTTACTTTAAGTAATATGGAAAGGTTTAAAAGAAACATATTTCCTTTTCTTTTCCTAATGTGGTGGATAGGAGTAGCTGTAGCCGTAGTAGTATCATCTGATAAGGTAGATAAATCTAAATATAAAGTAGAACACCACAATAAAGAAAGGTACCATATTACATTTAGAGATGGTACTAGAGTAGAAACAGATAAAGTACTACTGCCACATGTAACAGAGTTCTATGATGAAGCTTATAAATATGGTATAAATGTAGATAGTATTAATAAAAATTATATTGGAGTATTTGTAGAAGAATTAAATGATTCTAAGTTATATGGTATAACTAAATATAATGACCCATCTTTCTCCTTAATTAACAAAATAGCGTTAGACAGCTATAATATAACAAGAATAGTAGTGTTCCATGAGATGGCACATAAATACCTGAGAGTTGAACATTGTCATCGAGATTGTAATGGAATATTAGCCGCAGTAATAAATCTGAACCTTTATGGAGAAAAGTGGGAAAAACAAAAAGAAGCCCTCTTCACCGACGCCCCGCATATGGGTTACGGAAGAGGAAAGTAAACAAACCTTTATATTTTACAACGAAGAATGGAATACATTAAAATAGACGTATTTAATAAATACTTAGAAATCAAGAAAGATATCATGGCTAACTTACCAGATGTCTTTAATAGAACAAACTACTATACACATAAGTATCGAGGTAATGTATTACTAGACGTACATGTAGGGGTAGGTTTAGCACAAGATGACCCATCAAAGAAAGAAGTACAAATCTTTGTAAGATTCAAAGGTTTTTATATCAAAGATAATCTTATATATAACAATAAAGAATACTTTGATTCAACAATTAAAACAAATTTAAATGAGTAAGATAGAAATAAATGAAGTAGAAGCAATACTAGAAGATAGTATTTATCCAGTAGGATATAAGCTTAGTACTGCAGTGAATATAAATAATAATGGTATCTTAAATGAACAGATGTTAGAAAAGGCTAGACGAGCCTTCGTAATGGAGACTGTAGGTGTATGGTCCAGTGAACTGGTAAACACATCACAGGGATACCCTAAAGACGATATATCTGATGTCACCTTTGATATAGATGTCGTTATACTTAAAAGAAAAGATTTTGAAACTATAAAAACATTCTATGAGCAATTTTATACAGAAGGGACTACGAGCATCAACAATCAAGCATAAGAAACAAGCTAAAAAACATATTAAACGTATGTACAAGGTTCTACATGAACTGGACCTAGTCGCCCAAGCAATGATCGCATCGGGTATAGGAATCAAAGAAAGTAATGTAGTTACAGAAGCAGCAAAGTATACAGATCGTGAGATAGGGAAATATGAGAAAAGTATCTTACTTGCGAAGACTGAACAGGTTTATGATAAATTAGGAATCGCAGTAAAAGAAACAAATGAAAGCAAATAAATATATAGTTAAAGTGTATACCAAGTATGGATATTTTGAGTATAGTGTAGATGAAATGGCATCAGCTATTGAACATGCCCAAATAATCATGGAACGTGGGGTATATAGACGAAGTAGAACAGATGGGGCTGTAGAATTTCACGCAGTAATAAAAACTAAAGTGGAGGGTGAAGGATTGACGTCTGCTTATCCTGATGTATTTAAAAGAACATAATGAAGATAGTAAGAAAACGCAGTAATCAAGATCTACTTGATAAGATGCTAAGTGTAATTATAGAAGACGAACATGACGAAGAAACAGTGGACAGTAGACAACATATCGAGCTTCCTAGAGGGGAACCTCAAGTGGGCGAAAAGTAAATTAATTGATGTCCCTGTACATATTAGAGAACAACTCCAGCACAGGGAAAACCTGTGCGGAGATTGTATCGCCAACGAAGGGTGTATCAAATGTGGGTGTCCCCCAGCTAAGAAGAGGTTTGTTAAGAAATCCTGTAATCTAGAAAGATTCCCTGATCTTATGAATGCAGACGAATGGAACGAATTTAAAAAGACACTAGATGGAAAAGACTTATAGCATAAAACGAAATACTATAGTGGACTTATTGGACGATATAGAGAAGTTTGTATTGACTATAAAGCAGATCCACGAAGATAAACCAAACCTAAGATATAATTATAATATTAAAATCGTACCGCCGGCAGAAGACACAGAATGGTCAGTAGTATTAACATTAAGTAAACATGAGCAGAACAATTAAATACTTACGTGAGTTATTAGACTTCCTAGAGTATCATAACAAAATGTCACCATTTCCTATGTATGATACTGAGTATGTCTCTGCTATACGTAACCAGTTAGAAAATATGAAAGAACCTATTAACTACGACGAATTACCAGTGACTGCCTGTAGGCATTGTTTAAGTCTTTGGGGAGAACCTGATGAATTAGAAAATGATATATGTATGAGATGCGGAGTAATCAACGAGATTAAGATCTTTGCAGATATATTTGAATACTTAAAGGCTAAGGAGGAATACGATGAAGATAATTAGATTTATAGACTTAGTTGATCAAACAGTGGATGAAGAGGGCAATGTGCATGAAGAGTTACGTTATTCTAACTTTACTTTACCTACTATTATTGATCCATTTAAGATAGATACTATTTGCCCACTGTTTACAGCAGATGGTAAGTTATTTAAGAATGTATCGGTCATTAAGTATGATATGGATATGATGAAAGTATTAGGCAGCCCAGACTACCTCTGGGACCTAAAAAATGATAAGAGAGCACCATTTGAAGGATTTTATGGAAAACAAAAGCAAAAGAGTACTAAAGGGGGAACCAAAACTAAAAGTAGCCCTGAACGAGGAACAAAAGGAAGTAGTTAGATTATTCTATGAGTATGACGTAAATTTTATACTTGGGGACTTTGGTTCAGGTAAATCACTAGCTGCAGTGTATATAGCAATAGCTGCATTTAGAAAAAAACAATTTAATAAGATATGGATAACAAGGCCAATGTTGAAGAACAAATTGGCAGCCTTGCCTGGTACATTAGAAGAAAAGATGCACCCATATGTGTTTCCAATTCTTCAGAATTTAGATGTATGTCAAGGGAAACTTACAACAGAAAAACTATTGAAATCTGGAGAGATACAAATAATGCCAATAGAGCTCGCAAAAGGAATTACTTTTATGGATTCTGTAGTTATTGTAGACGAGTGTCAAGACATGGACTATCAAGATTTCAGAACTATATTAACAAGACTTGGGAAAGATAGTAAAATTATATTCTGTGGTAGTACACAGCAAGTGGACAAAAGCCTTAACGGACATAGTTGCATTACTAATGTATTAAAGTTAAAGGAATCAGGATTAGTAGGATTCTCTGAATTAACAGCTAATCACCGTAACGATGCGTTAATCGACATCATTAAATATATTGAAGGGTAATGAACACAATAACTATTGTACAGAAGCTAGAAGGAGATATACTCCTATTCTACAGTGAGATGGAAGCAAAGGGGTTCACTCCAGATCAGATAGAAATGTACCGTAAACACTTTGAAGTATCTAGAGTTAGATATGGAAGTATAAAAGTAAGAGAGAATGAAGAATAGTAAAATAGCTAACATTAATATTAAGTTGAAAGATTTGTTCTTTAAGTGGATGGAGATAACTAAACCTTTCCATAAGCTTACTAGTCAACAACAAAAGGTATTAGCGTTATTTCTTTTCTATCATTTTAAGTATAAACAAGAAATAACAAACCAGAAGATTTTATGGAAGATTATCTTTGACTATGATGTGAAAATGCTGATTAAAGAGGAACTGGGATTAAAGGATGCAGGATTTCAGAATATTATGCACCAATTCAGAAAGAAAGGAATTATCACTAATAAGAAGATCTCTTCTGCATATATTCCTAGTTTAGAGACTGGAGCAAAGAATTTTAAAATCATATTTAATTTCAACGTAGTAGATGGATAAGAATGATCAGAAGAAGATAGAAGCATTAAGACACAGGATTGGCCTTAACAACCATCTAACTGACGCTATCATTAAAGAAATTACTGACGCTCCGTATAAAATGGCAGAGGAAGTAATTAAAGAACTAGACTTAAGTGACATAGTTACTGAAGAGGACTTAGACGATATTAAAACAAACTTCTATTTTAAAGGCTTAGGTAAGCTACACATACCATTTAGGAGAGTGGATAGAAAGAACAAACAACAAAAGAGTATTAAAATTTCAAATAAGAAACGATGGAAGAATTAGCAGTAAATTTAACACAAGAGGAAGCATTAGCAATCAGTATGAACTTCCCACTGGAACCAGCACGTAATCGTGTAATCATTACAGTTAACACTGAAGAAAATGACGATATTGATTTAATAGGTGCAGGATTGTCAGAGACTCAATTTGTACTTAGTACGGGCCCACATGTATGGGATAAGATTAAACCAGGTACCAAAGTATGCTTAGACTTAGAAAAGATGTCTTCTACTAACCCAGGTACTGGCTCCTTTGAAATACATATAGATCCCGTTAAAGTAGGAGATAGAGTATTTGCCTATGTATATGATAGTAGTATTAAAGCAATTGATAATAGATAATAAATAATTATGGATACAGAACAAGCATTAAACGTATTAGAACAGGCATTAAATCTGGCCAATAATAAAGGAGCATTTAATTTAAAAGATGCAACTGTTATTCAACAATCACTGGATATAGTACAAACCTTAGTAGATCAGCAATCAGAGGCAAAGACGCCAAGTGCCGCGCATATTGCTGATTACAAAAAAGACAACCCGATAAATAATAAAGAAAGATAATAATATGAAACTATTCCAAATGGATAGACAGTTTAACCTCACGGTCTCTGACGAGGCGTGGGGCCTTTCTGTGTTTAAAGCACTCTTAACAAGAGATAAGACTAAAAACAAGGAAATAGCAATGAAAGAGATGCTGTTTGTTTGGTACTGGTGTGATATTAAATCTCATCATCTTTTACTAGAGGATGGGTCAAAGGAAGAGAACATCCTAAAAGATGTAATGCTACCTGATGGGTGGAAGCCAGACGAAAAGGTTAAAGCAGCTATTGCTTATTATGAAGAGGATAGGAGCATCATCGAACAACTATATATGGATGCATTGATAGCTGCAAAGGCTATTGGAGGGTATCTAAGAAATACAGAAGCTTTACTAGCAGAACGAGATATGCAAGGTAAAGTAGTAACAGATATTGCTAAGATCTCGGGCAGTGTACAGAAAGTACCAATTTTAATGGCTAACCTTAAAGTTGCTTTTAAAGAAGTGGTTAAGGAGCGGGAAGACAATGAAGGGAAGAGTAAAGGTAGTAAAAAATTCAACACATATGAAGACGGACTATAAAGAAATTATCCTAGGTAAGGAAGCTAGGGAACTTATAAAGGAAGGTATTAACGATTTAGCAGAAGTAGTGCTAGTTACTATGGGGCCTGAGGGTAAAACTGTAATCATTCCTGATGAGAACGGTCAACCTAAAGTAACTAAAGATGGCGTATCTGTAGCTTTAGCTGTCTCTTTTCAAGATGATATAAAGAACGTAGGAGCTAAGTTGATCAAAGAGGTAGCAAAGAAGACAGTTAGGGAAGCAGGAGATGGGACAACCACCTCAATCTGTCTAGCCAATGCTTTTATAAACGTTGGATTTGAGTTATTAACTAAAAGTTTAACTGCTAATGAACTTAAAGGATTTTTAGAGAAGTTAGAGATAGAAACTATAAAGCAGTTAGAAAAAGTAGCTCGGCCTGTAAAGGGTAGAGATATTAAGCACGTTGCTACTATTGCTTCTAATAATGATGAAGCAGTTGGTTCTATTATAAAGGAAGCATTTAAACACTCAAATGTAGTAAGAGTCGATAAAGGATACAAAACTAACCATACTATAACTAAGATTGATGGGATGGAATTACGATCTGGTATTTTAGATCAGGCGTTTATTAATGTTGGGTCCTCTAAAGCTATAGTTTACGGAGAAGCACGTTTGTTAGTAGTTGAAGGGCATTTAAATAGTCTTAAGCCTGTAGCAGGTTTAATACAAAAACTAGATATAGATGAAGTGTTAATTATCATTGCTGATGAGGTTTCTGATTCTGTTACTAAAATTTTACGAGACAACTACAATAAAGGAGCTTTAAAGGTAGGGGTCATTAAATCACCAGGACATGCACAACATAGAGCTAATTTAATCAACGATATCAAAATAGCATGTAATGTACAAGACAATAACCTAGGGTATATAAAAAGTATCAAAGCTACTACTGAGAAGACTGTAATTGAGTATGAACGTAACGAAGCTGTAGAAGCCCGTTTAAAGGACTTAAAAATATTATTTAAAGATACCCATGAAGATTATGATAAAGAACTATTACAACAGCGTATTGATCTTTTAGAAGGTAGTGTAGCTGTTATTAAAGTAGGAGGTAACTCAGATATTGAAATTGGAGAAGTTTACGATCGAATTGAAGACGCGGTGCTAGCAACTAAATGTGCTATTGCAGAAGGAGTAATAGAAGGCGCAGGTTATGCATTAAGGTGCGCAGTAGGTACTATAGAACCAAATCCTTTTGCTGTATGTTTAAGAGCTCCTTTTGATCAGTTAAAAGTTAATGGTTTTGATGAGTTGACGATTAAAAGTTATTACGATGAAGGTATCTTAGACCCCGTTAAAGTAACTAAAGTAGCTTTAATTAACGCTATATCAGTAGCTAAAACAGTATTAGGAATAGAAGCAATCGTACAATAATGGATTTAAAAATGAATAAACACCAGACCCCTTTAACAGAAGAGCTCAAAGCTTCAATGAAAAAGGAGACCTGGCATCAAGTAACAGAGTATATAGATCAGATACAGTTCTTACAAAACATTATAGCTGAGGATAGGCCGTATATTGCAGATAGACCACTAATGACTTATGGGGAGGATAACACTCCCTATGATGATGGTCGCAGGGTAATAGACGTGACTAATCCACATATCTTAGAGGATATGGATTATTTTAGACAAGCGGCTATACATTATGAAAAGAATGGTAAGTATACTAACCTATCCCCTAATCCCAACCCAAAGTCAGAGTATGGTCAATTCTGGAAGGGAGAGTTAGAGAAATGGAAGCATGGTATGGTTAGACCAGATGGGGAATGGATTCCTGGAGAATTATATTTTTATTGGAATTACGCACCTATTTGGATATCAGTAAAAGATGTAAAGAGTAAGACAGGGAAAAAGAGTAACAGAGAGAAAACATTCCCTAAACCTTGGTTAGGTGATTACTTATTCTTTCATTATGTACACGAAGGAAAAGATAGAGGTATGCACGGTAAACTACTAAAAAGTAGGGGTGTAGGGTTTAGTTTTAAAGCTGGTGCTTGGTCACCTAGAAACATGTATACACTGCCAGGATCGGGTAACCCTAACTTTCACTTAGCATCTGAAAAGACATTTCTATCAGGTGATAAAGGGATCTGGGGTAAAGTAATCGATACTTTGGACTGGATAGCAGATACCACTCCATTCCCGCGTATGAGACTAGTAGATGGTAAAAGATCTATGGAGGTACAGCTTGGGTACGAAGATGAGTACGGTATTAGACGTGGGCTACAATCATCAGTATTTGGTATATCATTAAAGGATAATCCAGATAAGGCAAGGGGTATAAGGGGACCATTCATTCACTATGAAGAAGATGGACTTTTTCCTAATCTTGAAAAGGCCTGGAACGTAAATAGACAGGGTATGGAAGATGGGGGTGTAGCCTTTGGTTACATGCTTGCAGGAGGTACAGGAGGGGTCGAAGGAGCTTCATTTGAAGGTTCTGAAAAGCTTTTCTATAAGCCGGGAGCTTATAACATTTATGGTGTACCTAATGTGTATGATCGAAATACTACAGGAGAAACTGAATGTGGATTCTTTTGGGGAGCTTACATGAATAGAAATGAATGCTACGAAGAGGTAAACGGAGAACCAGATATAATTAAAGCGTTGATAGAAATATGTAAAGAACGTTACATTATTAAATATGGGTCTTCAGATGCACTAGCATTGACGCAGAAGAAAGCAGAGCAGCCTGTTACACCACAGGAAGCAGTGATGCGTACAGAAGGAACAGTATTCCCAGTTGCAGATCTTAAGGAGTATTTAGAACAGGTGTCTGTTAAAAAGGATTCATTCCTTGCAGAGCATATGGTAGGAGAGATAGTTTATCAAAACGATGGGTCCCTAGATTGGAGACCTGTAGGAGATAGGTATCCGTTACGTACATATGATATGGG
>TARA_R110000851_G_scaffold78000_5_pt1 | contig 24035 bp, 37 predicted proteins | sample TARA_R110000851 | Tara Oceans TARA_R110000851 (sample SAMEA4397627) | marine metagenome | biome: Polar Biome; feature: [DCM] deep chlorophyll maximum layer (ENVO:01000326); material: water (ENVO:00002006), including particulate matter (ENVO:01000060) such as... | depth 17 m
AAACACTAGAATACTAATGGAAGCAAAAGAAATGAGAATAGGGAATTGGGTAAGTGTAAGGTGTGTAAGCACCGCTCCTATGGTGGATGACAATTGGGGTCAACAAGAGTTTAACGTATTTAATATGAAATCTCTTTCATTTAATAACCCTGATTTTGAATTTAAACCCATTCCCTTAACCGAAGAATGGCATAATAAATTTGGAGTTGTAAAAAATGGATTTAATAACTTTGAATATGCTTTACCAAGGAAGAACAACATGGGTATTAAAATAATCTTTAATGGTGAATACGTAATGTTAAGACAAGGTTTTGGTGGTGTAAAAGATGATATAGTCGTTATTTGGAACAAAGATGTATCCAAAAGAGATATGTACGTCCACGAGTGGCAAAACTTATATTACACTTTAGCAAGTAAAGAATTAACTTTAAAAAATTAACTATGGGGAAATATATTAATTACAATAGTAAAAAAAAATTACTAAATGGAAGCTATCTTAATAAATTAAACACATTGAAAAAAGATGGAGCAATTGTAATACCTAGACCAGAAAAATTTGTTAATAATTTAATATTAATAGGTAACAATGGACCTTGGGGATTTGCAGCATACATGTACTCAAAGGAAGAATTTCATGCTTACAAGGATGATTTAAATGGTAGAGAACATACCTGGCTTTTATATGAACATGCAAAAAACGTAGCAAGATGAGTGGATTAACAAATGCAAGTAGAATGAAAATTTACTTTGGACCTAATAAGTCTAAAGCTAAACTGGTTACCCTTAAAGAACTTATTAGTTATGTGTTAAATCTTAAACATGGAAAAAAATATCAAGTTAAATCAGATAGACTTAGCGATGATAGTTATTCTTGGTTAGACATTATACAATTTACTGATAAAGGCACTACAAGCGTTACTCTTTCTTTTGACCCTGAAGGGGATAGCACTATTACAGAAATTAATGTTTATCAAAATGAATGGGTGTTAGATGATAAGAATGTAATAAAGATTATATAATGAGTAATGTCGAATTAAAGACAATGATAATTTTAATAGAAGGAGAGTATTGTCCTGAAGAAAGGAATATGCCAGGCAAAATGGTCGCGTTGCTGCATAAAGAGTTTGGTGTAAAGCTGAGTGAGCAGGACATACTCAATTTTTATGGAATTGGATTTGAAGATTACGAAAGAGAAGGGAGGAAATATGAAAGTAGACATTGATGAAATAACTAAATATGGATTAACTATTCAAGTTTATCTTGATTTAAAGTATTTATACTTTACAAAGATAGGAGGGGAGGAGTTGTTTGTAAATAATTATGGAAGAGTTGAACCATTTAAGTTGTACCGTTATGAAACATTGGGTTTTATTAAAACCATTGGTAATGATTATCAACTTAGAAATTCAATGAGAGATTTATTTGAAGGTGAGAAAGATTTATTCCTTAAATGGTTTAGCATGTTCCCTTTAAAGACACCTACTGGTAGATATTTAAGACCCAAAGATGATGACACTATTACTGGTAAGAAATTACGTCAGAAATGGAATAAACATTTTAAGAACAATACCATTGGAGCAAAAAAAGCTATTACAGTTTTAGATGCTGAAATGAGTATGAGAAGACAGACAGGTAAGTTTGAGTATATGCACAATGCTGAGACCTGGTTAAACAAAGGAGACTATGAAATTTATGCAGAGCTTCTAGAAAAGAAAGAAACAATTAGTACTAAAAGAAGAGAGGATTATGAATAAAAAACTTGTAGATTGTCGCATTGGACAAGGAGCTAAATGTTGCAAATATATTGTAATGAGTGTTAATGGGTTTCAATGTATGAAAATATCTCCTGAAAATAAGAAAGTAATTGATGACGCATGGGCTAAAGATGAACATGTATCACAAGGAGATAATTGTGAAGGGAAGGGGGATTTAAATGGCTAATATTGTAACAAAAACAATATCCAAAGTTAAAGCTAGGATTAGTGAGATTAGATTAATCGCAAATATAAGAAAAAGCGGAGAGTTACTTTGTATTCCATTTTACTATTCATTTCCTAAGTTATCTAAATTTGTTCCTGGTATTGTTAAAGGGGTAATGTATAAGGTTACTGCAGGTTCTGGTGTGGGTAAAACGCAATTAGCAAAAGCTTTATTTGTATTTGCACCTTTAAACTATTTAAGGCAAAATCCTAATAGTAAAATAAAGATCAAAATCTTTTATTTTGCATTAGAGGAATCTGAAGAGGAATTTATTGATACACTTATATGCAATCAACTTGCAATTAAATTTAACATTAGGATGGATGTGATGACTTTAAAAGGTTATCGAGAAAAATATCCAGATGAAGAATTATTACAAAAGATTGAAGAGTGTACTGAAGATGTTGAATTTTATATGGAACATATAGAGGTTATTGACTCAGTATCTAATCCTACAGGAATGTATAAGTTTTGTAGAACATTTAGTGAGAAAGTAGGCACCCACGTATGGGAAGATGTAGAATTTACTAAAACAGATTCAGAAGGAAATAAAGAAGTTAGTCACGACAAGGTTTATAAGGAGTATATTCCTGATGATCCTAATTTACATGTAATATGTATTGCTGACCATATTAGCTTAATTACACCAGAATACGACAAGAAGAGTGAGAAAGTATTATCTCATCATCAGTCAATAGCTAAATGGAGTACACATTATTGTAGAGGTCAAATGACTAAACACTGGGGTTGGACAGTGGTAAATATCCAACAGCAAGAGCAAAGCGGAGAGAAGCAACACTACACCAATACAGGTGTTTCTGTAATCAAAAAAACTGAGCCAACCTTAGATGGGTTAGCAAATAACAAGGAAATACAAAGAGATGATTATGTCATTATCGCAGTGTATTCTCCTGACAGATTTGGATTTGAAGAATACGATGGTTATGACATTGTAAGAATGCGAGACACGTTTAGATCAATTATTATTCGTAAGAATAGATTAGGTGTGCCTAATAAGTATGTACCTTTGTTGTTCGATGGGGCTACAAATAGGTTCATGGAACTACCTTACGCAGATGAAAGAGATAAACTCCAATTAGCTTATGCAGAATCAGACAAATTACTCGGAAGAAACACTTAACTTAGTATCATTTCAATGCTATTATAATATATTATCAAATAGCGATTGGGAGATAACAGAGTACACAGTTCCGTTAGATGAATTGAATGATTTAGAATTAAAAGTATTAACCAAGTCTATAGAAAATAAACTAACTAACACTGACTTAAATTAGCATAAGTCACTGGTTTTTAGTATATTTACATAGCTTAAACAGAGAGAAGATTTAGTATGAGTAAGAAAATTCAAAGTATTGTTGTGGACACAGTTAACGCTATCCAGAACAACCAGTACATGTCCATGTTGGACAAAAAGACGATGGTAACTAGAGATAAGTGGAAAGACTTCGGTGTTGATATTTATATGTTTATGGACAAGCTAAAGAGCTTAGGATTTGAGGTAGTTCTCGTCTTAGGTTACGAGGGGAGTGGTAAATCATATGGTATTAAATACCTGGAGCCAGAAACTAACATTTGGTTTAACGCAGATAACAAAAACCCAACTTTCAAGAGCATTGAGTATGGTGGTGAAAAATTCAAACCTAGAGAAGTCTATGGTACGAAAAACAAACCTACTAGATTCATGACTGTTCCTGAAAACTTTTCTGATATTATTGGATATATCGAAGAAGTGGAGAAAGGTGGAATGTTATCTGAAACACCGGTGGCTTTCTTAGTAGGTCATATTGAAGAATATCGTACAGGTAATGACGAGATTCGACAAAGACTTAAAACATTAGGTAGTTTGGCAAGTAAGATGAATATAGAAGGCTCAGTAGAGTATTGCTTATATTCTAAACTTAATCCTCAAGGTGATAAAGTAGAGTTTAAATTAGACACTATTAATAGTGGTACTAATACTGCTAGATCAAGTGAAGAGGCATTTCCAACTAGGTATATAGACAACAATTTCCATACTGTCTTAGATGCCATAATAAATTACTAATGTATAGAGAAGGAAAGTTTAATACGGAAGCTAGAGATGGCTTAAAAAGAGGAGTTGATAAGTTAGCAGACGCAGTTAAAGTAACACTAGGACCAAAAGGTAAAATCGTAGTATTTAAAGATCCTTATTTAGGGATTCATGCTACCAAAGATGGTGTAACGGTTGCTGAAAATGTAAACCTTAAAGACAACTTAGAAGCAATGGGTGCTGATATGGTAAAAGAAGCAGCATCTAAAACAGCAGAGCTTGCTGGTGATGGAACAACTTCAGCTACAGTCCAAGCTCAATCTATGGTCCAAGAAGGATTAAAGAATGTTGCCGCCGGCGCAAATCCTATGGATTTAAAAAGGGGAATGGATAAAGCATTTGGCTTTATTGTAGATAATATTCAAAACTTATCTATAGCAGTAGGTGATGATGTTGAAAAACTTCGTCATGTGGCTTCTATTTCAGCTAACAATGACAGTCTTATTGGTGATTTAATTGCAGAGGCATTTGAAAAAGTAGGAAAAGAGGGTTCAATCACTGTTGAAGAAGCTAAAGGAACAGATACATATGTAGATGTTGTTAAAGGTTTACAATTTGACAGAGGATATTTATCACCATATTTTGTTACTGACAGTGATGCAATGCAAGCTGAATACGCAGATGTAAAAGTTATTCTGGTTGCAGATAAAGTGGAAACACTTAATGATGTGCAACCTGTTATTAACTTTGCGTCATCAAATCCAGTTTTATTGATTTGTGATGATATTACAAATGAAGCATTAAGTGGTTTAGTTATGGCTAAAGTACGTAATGGATGTAAAATTATAGCAATCAAAGCTCCTTTTATTGGAAAGAAAAAAGAGGAGACATTAGAAGATATTGCAAAGCTCACAGGAGCCCATGTTATCTCTAAGAAAAATGGACACTCAATAAGTAGACTTTCACCTGTAATGGTTGGAGGAGCTGAAAGATGCATTATCAATAAGACTAATTCGATAGTTGTAAATGGTAAAGGCAAGGATGGAGATGTGAAAAATCACATTGAGTTACTAGAAAAGTATGTTGGTGAACAAAATTCAAATTTTGAATCCAGAAGAGCAGAAGAAAGAGTTGCAAGACTAAAGGGTGGCGTAGCTGTCTTATATGTTGGAGCAGCAACTGAAACTGAAATGAAGGAAAAGAAAGATAGGATTGATGATTCATTATCTGCTACGAGAGCTGCGTTAGAAGAAGGTATTGTCCCTGGTGGGGGTGTTGCCTTATTACGAGCTTCTAAGGAAGATTATAGCAATGTATCTCATGCAAATAAAGATCAGGAAACTGGTTTTAATATTGTATTGAATGCTTGCTTATCCCCTATTAAGCAGATTGCTTCTAATTCTGGCTTGTCAGGAGATGTTATAATTAATGAAATATTATCTGTAAAAGATAATAACACACTTGGTTATGATTTCAAAATTGATGAGTATGTAGATATGATTGAAACCGGTATTATAGATCCAACTAAAGTGGTTAGAGTTTCTTTAGAGAACGCTATAAGTGTTGCCGGAATGATTATTATGACAGAATGTGCGCTAGTTAATCTAGGAGACGAAGAGGAAGGTTTACCTCAATTTATGAAATAAACCAAATTATTATTATTATTAACATTTTAAAGAGAGATTAAATTATGAATTTTGGAATACCAAGTCAAAGAAAGGTTAAGCAGGAAGCTTACCCAAACAACGCTATTGTTACAATAGGTGTAGATGGTGGAAAAGGAAAATCAAGACAACTAACCCTTAACAAAAGAGCTTGTGAATTATTGAAAATTACTGATGGTTCAAGATTGGCATTTGCATTTTCTCCTGAAGGAGGAGTAGCAATAGCTAACACTGAGCAACCAGGAATGGACATTAAAGATGGAATGAGAGTTACTAAAAGTAAGCCCCGTAAGGTAAGTGACAAGAAAACTTACAATTACATTGCTAAACTTTTAGATCTTGATACATCTGTTGAAAACTTGTTTGAACTACAAGCAACAATAGAAGATGCTGGTGGATTAGAAGTATTTGATATGCTTCCATTCATTGAAGGAGGATTAGAAGTAGATGGTGAAATTGAACAAGCATCTGCTGAAAAATCATTTGCATCCTTTTCTACTTTTGTAGAAGAAGAGAATGTAAAATTAGGTCATGACCCTATCACAAGTGATAAAGGTTCAGTATCAGGAGCAGATAATAGTGTATCTGCAGCTCACAGTTTTGGAGCAAACAACGATTAATTATTAATTATTAAAATTTATATATTATGTCAAATTTTGGACAAGCAAAAGAAGCAGGAGAAGGCTTTGTAAACAAATTATACACAGGAGTAGAGAACTTCAAAGTAACACATGTAAACCCTAACCAGGAAGCATTAAAAGCTATCTATGGTGAGAGTGCTAAAGTACCTGTTTATACATCAGTAGATGATAAAGGTAATCGTCAAGTACGTGTTGACATCTACGTTGACAATGATGCAGCAGAAGGAGAACCTTCTATTAAGACTAAAACAACTTTCTTCATTACTGAAGCTGAGAAGTTAAGTCAAACAGGAAAGAAATTATTTATTAATGCTTATGGTCAAACTGCATGGTTACCTTTAGATGGTAGTATTCCAGATGCGATGGGATGGTATGACCTTGATGGTAGTAGACCTGCGTTTGCAGGAGAAGAAAACCTAATTGGGTTTATTCGTAACATTCTCAATCTTACATCTGTTGCTAAAGCAGAGAATAAGGCAGATGCTGCTTCTCAATTTAGTGTATCTGATTGGACAGGAATGTTTACTGGTAGTTTTGGTGCTGTACAAGGTGCTATGACTTCACCTAATAAGATTGGACTTTTACTAGGTGTGAAAACAACTGATGAAGGTAAAATGTATCAGGATGTGTATACTCGTAATACATTACGTCAATGGGCTAAAGAATCTGGTAACTTCGATTATTTACGTAACGATGTGACTGAAGCTCAAAACAACGGTGCATACAGTAAAACTGTATTTGGTAGCCCTGATTATAAGCTACGTGAGTTTACTGCAAATGAAGCTCCGACTGATGAGGGATTATTTTCAGATGAAAAAAGTGCACCTGCATCTTCTTTCTTTCAAGGATAATCTAAGTTAAATTAAAAGAAGGGAGTTATATTAAATATAGCTCCCTATTTTTATGGGATTTAAAGAAGCAAATACACAATTACCAACACCTAATTACAAAGATGTATTTAGGCTATTAGATGATGAACAAATATTTCAATATTATATTCCTGGTCTAACGCTTAATACAAGCATGTTGAGTCCTATTGGTAAAGCTGATAGACATCCTTCATTTAGTGTTTTCTGGAGTTATAGGAAACATAAGTTCATATTTAAAGAACATAGATATGGATACACTGGAGATTGTATTGACTTCGTAAGGTATTTTTATGGATACCATAATAACGCAAAGGCTTGTATGAAAATCTTTAAGGATTTTGGTATTAGTGGATACAGAAGTGATGATGATATTATCAATCCAAGTACTCCTTTTGACCATAAAACAGTCATAAAGAAGTTACCTAAGAAAACTGGTGGTATTAGCATTAGAGTAAAAGTTAGAGAGTGGAATAAAAATGATTTAGATTACTGGGGAAAATATGGAATTACCCTTGATTGGTTAAAATTGGGAGATATATATCCTATTGAATATTACTATTTAAACAATAGTATGCGTAGAGCTGATAAGTTAGCGTATGCTTACATAGAGAGAAAAGATGGAAAAATTACATACAAAATATATCAACCCTACAACTTACATCATCGTAAGTGGATTAGTAATAATAATGCTAGTGTCTGGGAACTGTGGAGTAAACTTCCTAGCTCTCATGATTTTCTTATTATTACAAAAAGCCGTAAAGATGCATTATCAGTTATGGCAACGACAGGAATACCTGCAACATCTTTACAAGCAGAAGGAACAATCCCTAAAGAGCACGTTGTAGATGTGCTCAGACCTAGATTTAAACATATTTTTTTATTGTATGACAATGATTATGATTCAGATGTAAATTGGGGTCAAAACTATTGTCAAAAATTATCTGAGACATTTGACTTACCGTATTTAACAATACCAAGTAAGTTAAAAGCCAAAGATTATACAGATTATATTGACAAATATTCAATTAAAGAAGCAAAAAACATGCTTTGGAACCTTATAAAACAAAAACTATTATGAAAACAGTTAAAGGAGATTTAATTACAAAGTTCCTTAAAGGAGAATTTGATGTCCTAATACATGGTTGTAATTGCTTTAGAGCAATGGCTTCAGGTATCGCAGGTCAAATAGTAAAAAGAATACCCGAAGCTCAGTTTGCTGACAATATGTATATGGGGGAAGGTGACTTTGAAAAGCTATCAACATATAGTACAGCTTGTGTGAGAAGGGAAAATGGCACCGTAGGTGTGGTTATAAATCTTTATACTCAATTTAAACCTGGCTCAGATTTATATGAGGATGCGCTGACATTAGGTTTTAAAAGAATTGCTAACACGATACATAAAAATATTAAAATAGGCATCCCTTTAATTGGATGCGGTGTAGCTGGAGGTGATTGGAAAATTGTAAAACCAAAGATTACTAAAATTATGGAAAACCATAATGTAACAGTCGTTGAATATGAACAAGAAGGAGTTTTGGATTAATATTGTAGGTGAGGATTGGCATGGAGCCTTTCCTGGTGTATGGGAATCACCTTATACTGGCAGAGTAATGGAACACATTATGAAGTTATATAAAACTACAACAATATACCCAGAAGGTAAAGACTTGTTCAAACCTTTTAAACTTTGTGATTACAAAAATTTAAAAGTTGTAATTCTTGGAGATTGCCCTAGCCCAAAAGGTATTTCTACAGGATTAGCATTTGCTAATAATAATGAAACTTTACAACTAACTACAGATCTGATTAAAATTCAGAATGCAGTAGAGCAAAATGTGTATGGTGGACTAAATATGGGGTTTGATGTAACTCTTGAAAATTGGGCTAAACAAGGAGTTCTACTCCTTAATACAAGCTTAACTATTGAGAAATTTAAACCTAATGAAAGCCATCATCATATATGGAAGAAATTTATCCAAGGAATTATCTTGGGTATAAATCTATACAATAACAACGTACATTTCGTATTCTGGGGAAACAATGCTCAAGAATACACTCAGTTTATTAATCAAGATGGAGACAGGGGAAATTATATCCACTGTTTTCAATCTCTTGATGAGGCTGAATGGAATTGTACTAATTTTAGTGAAATTAATAACAAACTTAAACAGAAAATAACATGGTAGTATGTAATAGTTGTGGAAGTGATGATGTTGAGGAAAAATCCTGGACTAAACCTAATAAAGATGATGAATATGTAGAAAGCTGTGGAGAAGATGAAGGTCATTGTTGTGACTGTGGTGATTCACACCCTCTAGTAGATGAAGAAACATGGGATATAGATAACAGATGTGAAGAATGCAATGAAATAGAAAATGATAATAACAGTGATTGTAGCTGTTCTATTTGTGAACATTGTGATAATAATCAATCTGCTGGAAAATGTATTTGTGACACTTGTAATAATTGTGAATGTAAAATTGATGATTGTGGCTGTGAAATATGTGAAGGATGTAATGAGCTTGATAGTCAATGTACTTGTGCAGAAACCATACTTGATGAAGTTGTAATTACAGCTACTTCGTCTCACCCATCTGTTCCAATTCAACCTAAAATCAACAGCACAGGAGGTGAAACTAATTCACTTGTAACATTCAAATGTCTTGATTGTAAACACGAGTTTGAAGCATCACCTAATATGACAATGTGTTCTAACTGTTTAAGTGATAATATAATACAACATGGTAACAATAACTCTTAACGAGTTTCCGACTCACATGGCTTATACTGATAACAAGTATGCTCCAAACAAGATGAAAAAGCTGAATAATCAGTCTATCTATAATGGAGCATTAAACAGATTTAGTAGGGCAACAGTGATGAAGAATATGCATGAGTACATTACCAGTCAAATACCGAAAGGTTCTAAGGTTACTAACTATCCTGTTAAGGTACATTACCTTTTCAGGACTGTTAGAAATCATGGTTCAATAAGTATGAGATCTGGTAAATTATGCTGGAAAAAACCTAAAGATGACTATAAATCTAATTGGGATATTCAAAACTTAGCAATGATTTGGATGAAAGCTGTAGATGATGCTTGTCAAAAAGCAGGTGTAATTGTAGATGATAATTCAGACTATATAAATGGGGAACAATTTGATTTAGAATTTGTTGAAAACCTGGAAGATAGAGAAATAATCATTACCTTTACTTAATGGAAGGATTAAACATTACAGAGCTAGAATATAGAGAGTTAGAAAATATTTCTTACTCATTACTCTCCTCTATCGACAGGGATAAACACTACGCATTAAAGAAAGTATTTGTGCCATCAATACCCACTATTTATGGAATTTTAACAGAATCTATATTGTTTGGTGATTATGATAAAAACGACTATTATATCTTTAAAGGCGATATACCCACAGACAAGCTAGGAACAGCTTGTAATATTATTTTTCCAAAATTAGATATTTCAAATGAGAAGCTTATTGATAATAAAGATGTTATTATAAGTATTTTAACAGCTCTTGAAATAGATTATTTTGCTAAAAGAGAACCTGAATGGATTGCTGATAAATTAATTAAAGACTCTTCAGAATACTGGAGTGAATGGAGACTAAGTGTGGGTAAAATACGTATAACTGAAGATTTGTTAAAGACTGCTGAACAAGCATCTAAAACACTAAAGTCTCATCAGTTTACAAGAGGTATCTTTAACAGTAATTCTTTCTTTAATGTTACAAAACAATCACAGGTTAAATTAACCTTTAAGTTTTTAGGAAAAGATTTTAAAGCTATGTTAGACTGGTTAATTATTGACCATGATAACAAAGTAATAAAACCTTATGACTTAAAAACAGGAGGAAAAACAGTTGAGGAATTTGAAAACTCTTTCTTTTATTGGCGTTATGATATACAGGCTTTACTGTATACTACAGCTATTACTACATTAAGAAATGAAAAATATCCCGGCTATACAATAGATCCATTTAGATTTGTCTACATTAGTAGACTTAATGAATACAGACCTCTTGTATGGACAACAACTAAAAAAATGATGAAAGGAACCTTGAAAGGGTTCACAATGAACAATGTACCATATAAAGGAGTCATCGAGCTAATTGATGATTATAAATGGTATAGTTCAAATAGAAATGTATCTTACCCGAGAGAAGTCTATGAGGCTTCTGGTGAGATTATTATTAACGATAACATTATAATAAATGAGAATTGACATTCAGATTAACAAAAGTAAAATCTATTTCACTCCTCTGTTTAATGAAATCGTACCAATACAATACCCTCAACTTCTTAAAAATACATACTTTTGGTATGATGATTTTAAAGATGATACATTCTGTCTTGTTTATGAGTTTGACGGAAGAATAAAAGGAGGTTTTGATAAAAGAGAAGGTTTCACAGTCTATGAGGACAGTATACTTTTTAAGCATGAATTATTTAAGGCTTATAGAGATTATGGTAGTTATGTAGTGTATGAATTTAGACTAACTGATGAGTTAATAGATCATAGAAATGATTTATTAATTGGAAAATACAGTAAGTTAAATAAAGCTACAAAAGAAACTATAATTTCATACAACTCTAGAGTTTATGGCAAAGAGAGTGGTGAATATATTGAAAATGTCCTTTATAAAGAGAAAGAATTAATGGAAGGTTTAGCTAAAAAGCTAAAGGTAAAAGTAAGTATTTTACCTGAAGCAACGTCAGCTATTGAACCTGACAAAGAATTGTTTGCTAATTATTTAATAGGCGCTAATGAGGAAGAATAGTGTATGGGTGTATGATATAGAAACATACCCAAACATATTCACATTTGTATTTAGAAAAGTAGGAGAGAGAGAATTAAAAATCTTTGAAATAAGCTCTAGGAAAAACCAAATCCGAGAGCTTATTTTATTTCTAAAAACACGTAATTTAAGACTAATTGGATACAACAATGTTGCATTTGATTACCCAGTTTTACATTACATACTAAAGAACCCAAACACAACCTTACAAGAAATGTTTGATTATGTACAAGAAAGCATAATTGGTTCAGAGTTCCCTGTTATTCCAGAATGGAATATAGTGATCCCACAAGTAGATTTATATAAGATATGTCATTATGACAATATGGCGAGAGCTACCAGTCTAAAATGGCTTGAATTTACATTACGATGGGAGAAATTACAGGATTTACCATTTAAACCAGGTACAATAATACCAACTGATAAATTTGATTATTTAATAGAATACAACATTAATGATGTAGATTTTACTTTTAGGTTTTTAGATGAATGCATGGATGCAATCATGTTTAGACAAGAGATGAGTAAAGTACTAGATAAAAATGTTATGAATTACTCTGATGTAAAAATTGGAGAATTATTAAATAGACAAACTTATGAGAGATTAAGTGGTATACCATATAAACACTTTAAAAAACTAAGGTCTTATAGAAGTGTCATTAAAGTAAGTGATTTAATACCTAGTTATATAAAATATAAAACTAAGTATATGCAAGATTTTCTAAAAGAAATATCTAGTAAAACATTTAAAATAGATGACAAATTTGAAAGACATTTAAGATTTGGAGGTATCAGTATGAAGTTTGCCAAAGGTGGACTACATAGTGAAGATACCCCTAAAGTATTTAAGTGTAAACCAGGTTGGACATTAAAAGAAAAGGATGTAGGAAGTATGTATCCGGCATCTATGATTAATGGAAAAATGTACCCTCAACATCTTGGGGAAGCTTGGTATGAAGGTATTAAGTCATTATATGAGGAGAGAGCTTATGAACTCAAACCTCAAATGAAAAAACTTGATAAAAAATCCGATGCATATAGATTTCTTGACTCTAAACAAAATGCTTATAAATTAGCAATGAATGGAGGAGGATACGGTAAAACAGGAAGTGAATATAGTTGGCAGTATGATCCTTTGATTATGCTTAAAGTGACATTTAAAGGACAATTATCCTTGATGATGTTAATGGAAGAGTATAGTGAAATGGGTGTAGAACTTATTTCAGCTAATACTGATGGTGTAGTGATACATTATCCTGACGAGATGGAAGATGAGGTTAATAGAGTACACAAAGAATGGGAAACCACTACTATGTATATTCTGGAAGACACATCTTATGCCCAAATTATTTTTAGAGACGTAAATAACTATGTTGCTGAAATAATTGATGAGCAAAGTAAAGAAAGAGTCAAAATGAAATTCAAAGGATGCTTTGAGTTTGACCAAGAACTTCACAAAAACAATAGCCAGAGAATAGTACAAATTGCACTTATGGAATACTTCATTCATGGAGTACCTGTAGAAGATGTAATACGTAGTCCTGGTTATGAATTTGAAAATACTAAGGGTAAGAGAGAGAAGACAAGTATTTATGACTATTGTAGAGGTGTAAAGAAAATGAAAACCACATTTGGATATGCATTTATTTCACCTACTAAGAGAGAAGACATTCCTGATAAAGTATGCAGATATTACATATCAAACTCAAATACAAAATTGTATAAAATCTATAATGAATCAGAAGATAGGATTGCAGCCATTAATAAAGGCTACAATGTTACACCTTTCATGAACTATAGAAAAGAAGAGAATTATGATATTAACTATCAATACTATATTAACGAATGTAATAAGATCATAGAACCTATTGAAAGAGGAACTTTAAAAATAGGATATGAGGAACCAGAGCAACTAAATTTATTTTAATGGCTGGAGACAGATTTAATACAGGAAAACTAAGATGGAGTTTAGTGTCTATGTCGGCACTAGCTCCTATGGTTAGAGTGCTCATGTTTGGAGCACAAAAATACAATGATAATAATTGGAAGAAAGGACTCAAATACACAGAAGTATGTGAGAGCCTTCAACGACATATGAATTCCTTTATGGAGGGAGAAGATGATGACCCAGAAAGCAAACTAACACATGTGGGTCATATATTGTGTAACGCATTGTTTTTATCATACATGTTTCTTTTTAAAAAAGATATGGATGACAGGTACATTGATAAAAATATTGTAAAAAAAGATGAAGATTAAAGAACATTATCTCATATTTAAAGGGGATGATATTGCAGGAAGTGAAACAAGCTTAAAAGATGCTAAAAAAGCATATAATGCCTTACCATCTAAAGATAGCATGTTAGATGGGAGGTCTATTTATAAACTTATAAAACAAGAATAATGATAATCCAAAAAAAAGAAAAAGAAGTATGGTATGGTAGCCATAAAGGTGTAAATTTTGAAATAAACCGTTGGAATACAGCTCCAAATACATTTCAACCTGAAGGAAATGAAAATTGGACTTATTATTTAACACTTGAAATAGATAAAATACCAAAAGAACATAATCCTAAAAGTTACTGGTTAAAGCCTAACAAAAGTGAGAGATTTAGAAATATATCTTATGAGTATTATAATCATCCAGTAATGCCTAATTTAGATTGGCATGGTGGTCAAACATGGTATGAGAAAAAATCAGGTATTGATGGACAGCCTAAAGTAATTCAAATAGGTTGTGACTATCAACACTCTTGGGATCAAGGTATGACATTTACTCTAGAAGGCTTACAAAATGATGTTGCAAACACTATCAATGCATTTTTAAATTTAGTACCTAATTATAAATATAGATGCTGTGGTAATGGTAAACTTTATGATTTGTCAGAAGGATTAGTGACAGAAGGAGGAAGATTTGCTAGTACTGAATACTGGCAAGATAAAGAATGGTTTAAAAATTTAAGTGATGAAAGATCAAAAAGAAATAAACAAGAGAACTAAATGCTGTGGAGCTTGTCCTTTTAAGAGAAAGAACAACCTTACAGGTAGTAACCCAGGAGGTAGTGAACCAGAGGTCTATCTAGGGCAAACTAGAGGACCTTTTTGGTTACCTTGTCATAAAGACAAGAACTACGATGGTAAGACAAGTGATATTTCACTAGTGGCACAGTGTGCAGGTGCAGCTATCTTTAGAAGTAATTGTGGTTTCCCTTATAAATTACCAAAGGAAATAGCATTACTACCTAAAGATACAAATACTGTATTTGCAAATGAAGCAGAATTTTATGCTCATTACAAAAATGTTACAGTCGAAGAAGCAAAAGAAATATTAACTCAACCTATGTTAGATACTCTTTTAGAAAAAGAGTTGAATGACATAAGAATAAAAAAACATTAAAATGGAAGAAACAACAGAAGTAGGGGAATTTAAAACTTTAGAAGAAGTTGCAGCATCAATGTCAGGACATATTGGAACTGAAGGATATTATGCAGTTGATAAAAGTGATTATGTAATTATGACAAGTGGTGTACTAGATTTTGTACAAAAAACTAACTCTAAATGGCTTATTGATTTATTTAATTCTGATTCTTTAAAGGAAACTTTTGAAAAACAGATGCTCGTTACAAGAATGGTTGTAGTTAAAATTAGATCTGATAAGAGTGGAGTTAATATTTCATTTGAAGATGGTAATTACAATGTAATTACAGAAAAAAACAGTGAGGAGGATATGCTTCTTGGAGAATTTGATATTTGGTTAGAACCAATGAGAGAGAACTTGGTAGCTTTATTGCCATCAGAACACTAAAACTATGAAAATAAATAAATACCCAGATGGGACAAGTTATGTAACTTTAGAAAAATCAGCAAATTTTACATTTACATTTAAATTGAATTCTTATGAGGATTTATGGCATTTAAACCAATTTGTAGAAGTTTATAATCATAATTATAAAGGTAAACCTACTATAATTATTCCAAATCTTATTGATTCTCAAGCAGACAGAAGGTTTTCAGATAATCAAAGTAGTGGATTAAAGTTAGTATGTAATTTTCTTAATGGAATGAATGCTAATTTTAAGATATTTCATCCACATAATCCTGAAGTTGTAGAAGCTATGATGGATAATGTTGAAATTATTGATAATGAAGGTTTTATTAGAAAAGTATTTGAAAAATTAGATCGTATAAAAAGTATAGATAATACTTTAATTTTAATGTCTTCAGATGCAGGTGGATTTAAACCTTTAATGAAGCTTTGTGACACTATTGGTTGGGAAGGTGAGACTTTCTCAGCAAGTAAAGCTCGTACTAAAGATGGTATGAGACAACTTATTGATAGAGAAGATTTTAAAGGTAAGGATATTCTTATTATAGATGACATTTCTGTTTTTGGTGGCACTTTTAAAGGGCTGTCTAAAATGCTAAAAGAAAGAAATTGTGGTAAATTATACTTAGCTGTAAGTCATATGACTGTGAAATATTTACTTAATGACCCAGTAACCAATTACTTTGATACAGTATACACTACTAATTCAAAGTTTGATGAGTATTGGTTTGTTCCTTATCCAGGAACCACTAAAGCAGGATTATTACAACCTGAAAATTTAAAAATTATAAAACTATTTTAATATGAAAATAAATCCATTTTTAGCCACTGACGGCTATAAAACAGGTCATCACAAGATGTACCCAAAGGGAACAACCCTAGTTTATTCAAACTTTACACCTCGACACGGTAAGCACAGTAATACTGACTTAGGAGGTGTAATATCATTTGGACAACAAATGACCATTAGACAGATTTACAATATGTTTAATGAAAACTTTTTTAATGAACCTATACACAAAGTTTGTGGTGAAATTAAAAAAGAATACTCAATGTATCTTGCAGAAGATTATGATGTTTCTCACATAGAAGATTTACATGCGTTAGGTTTTTTACCTATCAAAGTTAAAGCTGTCCCAGAAGGTACATTTGTACCTTACGGTGTACCTGTACTTACTATTGTAAATACAAAACCTGAGTTTTTCTGGTTAACTAACTTTTTAGAAACTTTGATTTCTAATATGTTATGGATGCCTATGACATCTGCTACAACAGCTTATGCTTTTAAGAAAGTACTTACTAAATGGGCATTAAAAACTGACAAAGAAAATGTTGGGTTTGTAGACTTTCAAGGACACAATTTTGGTATGAGAGGAATGGGTGGACTAGATGCTACTATTTATTCTGGAATGGGACATTCGACTTCTTTTAAAGGAGATGACAGTCTTCCTACCATAGCTGCTGCTCGTGAATATTACGATGAAAAGGATTTTGTAGTAGGATCTGTGAATGCAACTGAACACTCTGTAATGTGTGCCGGCGGAGATAAAGATGAGTTAGGTACATTTAGATACTTAATGAATCAATTTCCTAAAGGGATTCTTTCTATTGTATCTGATACATGGAATCTATGGGATGTACTTACAAAGTTCTTACCTGAACTAAAAGAAGAAATTCTTGCAAGAGATGGTAAGATTGTAATAAGACCTGATAGTGGTGATCCGGTTGATATTATTTGTGGTGTAATTGTTAATGGAAATAATGCAGATGGTGAACCAATGCATGATTTAAATCAAGACATTAATAATCCAAAATGGCAGGTAATAACAGTCCCTGAATCTAAAGGAGTAATTGAATTACTTTGGGATGTATTTGGAGGAACTACTAACGAGCAAGGGTACAAAGTATTAGATCCTCATATTGGAGCTATCTATGGTGACTCTATTACAATAGCTAGAGCTGAGGAAATTTGCGCTAGATTAGAGGCTAAAGGTTTTGCATCTACTAACGTTGTGTTAGGGATCGGGAGCTTTACTTACCAGTTTGTGACTAGAGATACTCATGGATTTGCTATGAAAGCTACTTATGTTGAAATTAAAGAACTTGATAAAGAAAGAGGTAGTTACGGCACTATTAAAGGAAGAGAAATCTTTAAAGACCCTATTACTGATGATGGTGGTAAGAAATCTGCTAAAGGTCTTTTAACTGTAATAGACCAGGGTGAAAACGGAGGACTTACATTATATGATCAAGCTGCTTGGGAAGCAGAAGACAAAGGTGTATTGCAAACTATATACCATGATGAATTGTTTTTTAACAAAGTTACTTTAACTGAAATTAGAGAAAGATTGTCATGATAGATGGAAAACTAGTACTAGCTATTGATTTTGATGGAACAATAGCTAGTTTAAGTTTCCCTGAAGTAGGGACACTACGGAAAGACGCTGATGTAGTAATTAGAAAGCTACATAGACAGGGACACCGTATTATAATTAATACGTGTAGAAGTGGTAAAATGGAAGGAATGGCTCAAGATTTTCTTGATGACAACTTCATACCTTATGATTTTATTAACTCTAATTTACCCGAGTTAATTACTCAATATAAACAAGATTGTAGAAAAATCTCAGCAGATATTTATATTGATGATAAATGTCTAACGGGCTTACCATCTTGGGAACAAATATATGAGTTAGTTCAGAATAAACATGAGCAACTTTTAGAAGAAAGAATGAATATCATAGGGCAGAATGGTAACACAGGAGAACACTATGAAGGAAGTGACTAAGTTTATAGTGTATTTAATAATTATAGCAGTAGTCTCATTGGCTACTGCTTATTTAACAAAATAAAATTATGGAATTTGATAAAATAATTAAACCTACAACAGATGTTAGTAATCCATCATTATTGATAGAATACGCAATGAAAGATTTAAAAGATCAATTTGTTAAAAATGGTAGTGTTGACCCTGTATTTGCATTAGAATGTGATAACGGTGAAAACCAACTTGAATCAATACCTCAAGTTGGTTTTTTTCTTAACGATAATAAAGGGAAGAATTTACTTGGTGATCTTTTTAGAGGTTATGCTAAACATTTGACAGATACCGGTTCTAAGCCTACGTGCGCATTTACTTGTACAGAAGCATGGCAGAGCCCTCCTATTGATAAAGATGATTTAAAAACACAAAAGACAATAGAAGAAGAAGGTGTTATGTCACAACCAGATAGAAAAGAGATTCTTATTTTCAATCTTGAGACTAAATTACAAACACGCATGATTATATATGAAATAATTAGAGATGATAAAGAACAAAACTTTGTTGTGTCTCCTAATCCAATAATGGATAACATACAGGATAAAGAAGAAGGGTCTTTGAAATCTAAGTTTCAGGTATGGAATAATGGTGAAATACAAACATCTATTAATTTTTCACTAAAAGGAAAAAAAGATGAAGAATAATGTATATTTAATGTTTGTAGGAGTCGATGGAGTACAATCTAATAAATTCTACAATATGACAGACAGTGGATCAGAATTTTTAGTTGAATATGGTAGAATGGGATCAACTAAGATAACTAAACGCTATCCTGCTCATAAGTGGGATAGTATTTATCGTAGTAAAGTAAAAAAAGGATACCGAGATATTAGTGACTTAAAGAAAGAAACAACTATTATATCAACAGCTTCAGGTAATGATGCTTTTGATGAGTTTCAGAAGACATTTCAAAGGTATACAGGAGACATGGTGAAATCTACATATTTAATTGATGGGTGTAGCCAGTTACAAATTGATGAAGCTCAAAGTATTATTGACCATATTACTACATTAGGTAATGTAGGTAAAATCAATGATAGTTTGATGGAGTTATATAAGGTTATTCCTCGTAGAATGGCTAATGTACGTAGTCATTTAATTAGTGATATTAGCGAAAAAGGGAAATATATTACAACTGAACAGACAGCGTTAGATTCAATGGATAGTTCAAATATTATTCATGAAACAGATATTCTCAAAGGTTTAGGAGTAGGATTTACTGAAGTTAAAAGTCATAAAAAAATGGAAGACTTACTTTATCCAACTATGGATAAAAATTACAGCTATGGATCTCGTGACGCTAAGATCCATAAAGTATACGCAATTCATGATGCTGGAAGAACTAACATGATGGAAGAATGGGTTGATAAACAAGATGATAAGTCTTGTCAATTATTGATTCATGGTACTAGAAACCCTAATATTTTTAGTATCTTAAAGAGTGGTTTATTGATAAGACCATCTAATGCACATTTTTCTGGAGCAGTGTATGGTGATGGAGTTTATCATAGTGCTCATTCAGCAAAGAGTCTAGGTTACACAGGTTATGATACTGACAAGTTATTTCTAATACAGAATGTGCATATGGGCAACCATTATACTTATTCTGGCTACTATAGAGCAGGTAAAGATATTGGTAGAGATGAAATGAACTATAAATCTTTACGTAATAAAGGTAAATATGACTCACTATATGTAGAAGCTGGAGATGGTTTACTTAACAGTGAGTATATTATTTATAACAAAGAACAAACAAACACTCAATTTTTGGTGTGGATGAAAGGATAATTATTAATTTTTAAATTTAAAAATATGTTAAACAAAGTTACAGCAGTAGAGAGTACTGTAGGATTATTAATCAGTGTTAGAGGTAACTGTACAACTCTTGAGGTAAAAAAGTACCTTAGAACTGCTTACAGTATGAAAATTAAACAACAGGAAGTCTCTGACATTATGGCTCAGATGACAGGTCTTGATTTCACAGATAATGGAAAATATAGAACATACGTTATGGCTAATGTTCAACCTATTTTATCTCAATCTAAAAAAGTTAAGAAAGATAAAAAGAAAATTTCTTCTGATAAAAAGAAGGTTTCTAAGTCTAAAATGGTTGAAATGATGAAAAACACCAAAGGTAGATTTATTACCGTTACTTTCAGAAAGAAAAATGGTGATTCAAGAACAATGAATTGTCAAGTTGATAATTCTCACTTTATGAATGCACAAGGGTACATTAATGTATCTGAAAACAAAGGGAAAAAAGGAAGAGTGTATCGTCAAGTAAACCCTCGCACCATTATGGGACTTAAAATTGATAATCAACATTTTATTCGTAAATAATGGCTGAGGTAAACGAAAAGATTACTTATACGGATACAGCGTATAAGAAAGATAGTGCTGGTAGACTTAGATTTGTAACAGTATCGTCACAGGGTCAAATGGTATGCCAGGAGTCAGGTCTTGTTGATGGTAAATCAACTCAACATTGGAGTGCCAGTAAAGCTAAGAATATTGGTAAAAAGAATGAAACCACTGTGGAAGAACAAGCTATTCTTGATGCCACTGCTAAAATGAATAAAAAACTAAAAGGAGAATATTTCAATACTATTGATGAAGCTACTAACACAGTTGTTATTAGTGCTATGTTAGCTGAATCATCTGGTAAACGTATAAATGAAATAAACTTTGATGGTAACGTATTTGTACAGCCTAAGTTGGATGGAATGAGATGTATTAAGGATAAAATGTCAATGCAATCTCGAGATCATAGAGATATTGAAACATTACCAGACATAGCATCCTTATTGCCAGAATTAGATGAAATACTAGATGGAGAGCTTTATTCTCATGGTTCAAGCTTTCAAGAAGTCATGAAAATGGTTAAGAAAGTTAGACCTGAAACAGAAAAAGTAAAATATCATGTGTATGATTTAATTTCAGATGAACCATTCGTAGATAGATTTGGTAAGCTTATTGAGCTAGTTCAGCAGTTAGGTCCCGGAAGTAGAATTAGTATTGTACCAACATTTCCTGTTGAAAGTATAGAGGAAATTGAAATGTGTCACGCTAAATTTATTCAAGCAGGATATGAAGGTACTATGATACGATGGGGTGATAAAGGATATGAGATGGGTAAAAGAAGTAAACATCTTCTTAAACATAAGGAATTTAAAGATATTGCTTGTAAAGTAGTTGACGTAATTCCATCTGATAAAGTACCTGAAATGGGAGTAGTTCATTGTGAAATTAGCCCTAATGGAGCTACTTTTGGATGTGGAATGAAGTTTTCTCATAAAGAGAGAGCTGAAATACTAACAAATAAAGATGAATACATAGGTCAAACAGCAGAAATCAGGTATTTTGAAGATACTGATGATGGCTTACCTAGATTCCCTGTATGTGTTGGATTTAGACTAGACAAGTAATGATTATAGGTTTTACTGGTACTAGAAGTGGTATGAGTGCAGTTCAGACAACTAAATTTTGGTTTGAACTAGGTAAAATAATGGGAACAAAAGGTTTGAAAGAGCCTTTTGTTTTTATTCATGGAGGATGCATTGGTGCTGATATTGATTTTCATAAAGCTGCTTTAAAATTAAAAGCAAAGTATGGAATGAATATTACTATTGAAGTTTATCCTGGACACTCAACCCATAACCCTGAAAATATGTCACACAGAGGAGATTATTCTGAAGCTGACATAGTGCATGAGTCTCAATCTCATTTTAAAAGAAATAGAGATATTGTAAATCGAAGTGATATTATGTTTGCTACTCCTTATCACACTGGTAATGCTGGTGGAACATGGTATACAATTCATTATGCTGAGAAAGTTGGCAAAAAAACTAAAGTAATAAAAACCCTTTAAATTTAAAAAATTATGTTTAAAACAAAAGTCAATAAGATTGACCAATTCAAAACTCGTGCAGATAATGCATTGAGTGTATTTAGAAAAAGTTATCAAGATATGCTAAATATTAACAAAGAAATTAACGCTGTTATTGAAGGAAAACAAGTAGAGATTGATAATCTTGAAAAAGACAAAGTAACTTTAGATCTTCAGTTTACTGATAATCATAAAGTAGCTAGAAAAATTGGTGACATTCTTGGAGAGAAAGAGGAGGTAGCTGATGCCTAAACACTACGTTACTTTTGGACAAAAACATACACACTCTATTAATGGTAAAACATTAGATAAAGATACTGTAGCTGTTTTTGAAGTTGAGTATGCTAGTGAAGGTACTGAAAAAGCTTTTGACACTTTTAATGGGGAATTCTGTAGTGATTACTTTGATGAAGAATGGAATGAAAAAGATTTGGAATATTTTCCAAAAGGATATGTACAATTAGATGTAAAAATTAATAATTAAAAAAACAAATGGGAGCAATATTTAAAGAAGCAGTAATAAGAGGTGCAAATCTAAACAGTGCGTTTAGAGAGCTACAAGATACTGACGAAGAAGAAAAAGGTAACGATATATATTCTGGTGGATGGAATAACGCCACAGGAATAAAAGAGTTATCTAAAAAAGAGTTTGATCAATATGAAACTGACAAACATAGTCCTGTAGTAGCATTTTGTGTTGTAAAACCAATAGAAAATGACATGAAGGTTAAAACAACAGTCACTAATTTTCCTAATAGTGCAACAAGAAAATGGGAAACTAAATATCAAGTTGATGACCCTACGCATGGAAATGTAATTGTGTCAGAATCTAAACAAGCTGACGCTATTAGAAAAGCAAGAGAACTAGTTGATAAAAACCCTGAGTGTTCACCATTAACAGTTTATATTTCTAAACAGATTAAAACTGATAATAAAGTAGCAGAAGTTAAGTATAAAAAGTCATCTAGACAACGAAACGGTGTTTGGAAAATTAAAGGTGAGCTTTCATACTAATGATTGAGAATACAAAAGAGGTTAAGGAGAAGATGGAGGTAGAAGGATACAAAAACATAACTTACGTTAAAGGTAAGGGATGGTGTGGTGTCAAAGCCTTCATGTTCACCATAGGGCTTTGTTGCGGAATAGAACAAGTGTCGTATGACCATAGATATTGTTATGAACATAAGGATGCTATGATACCATTACTTCAACTTGTTGCTTGGGGAAACTCAGAGGAAGATGTTACTGAAGACCCTGATGACCCTTATTGGATTAAAAAAAAGGGTAGTGAGGAATATTCTAATCACAGACATAATGACTTTGATGAAAGATTTGACTCTAAAAAATAAAAAGAGCTGTAACCTATAATTTAATTTAAAAAAGCTTGGAGAAGCTAGTTTGTATACAGGAGCAGCTCTTAAACATAAAACCCAGTACTTACTTAATTGTAGGTGCTGGGTTTTTTTTAGACTTTGCTTTTACTCTTCATCCGATTGTAA
>TARA_R110000851_G_scaffold52690_3_pt1 | contig 23925 bp, 27 predicted proteins | sample TARA_R110000851 | Tara Oceans TARA_R110000851 (sample SAMEA4397627) | marine metagenome | biome: Polar Biome; feature: [DCM] deep chlorophyll maximum layer (ENVO:01000326); material: water (ENVO:00002006), including particulate matter (ENVO:01000060) such as... | depth 17 m
GGGTATCTCCGAGATGTCGCCAAGCTGCCCCATAATTGTCCCAGTGAAATTTCACCGGGACAGGTTATATCATAAACGTACCATTCGTGGTACATTTACGATAATCTATATCCTATAGATATAGATGCTCACATGCACACGAAAAGCCCCCCATCTTAACGCCGCTGTCCCAATCCCATCCCGTGAAATTTCACTGGGACAATTATGGGGCAGCTTTTAATTCTAGAATTTAACACAAAGGGGCATACCATGCTCTGCAACCCCGCGGCAAATAAACACACCTATGTTTTCGGAGGAAAATTACTGCAAAAGCGATACGAAATGAAAGCACTGATAACTGTGCGAGAATACAACCAGTATCGCGTAATTTACAAAGGCACTTACCACGACGTCAAAACCCGGTTTGAACAAGATTGCAAAGACTGGCAAAAAGGCAAAGGCGGCCATATAGGTGACTTGCCAAATTGCGACAATTTTCGCTTGGATGATTACGCATCAGGTGGAAAATCTGATGACCCTAAAAAGTATGTAAGTTGGGTTGAGATAAGCTGCTGAGTTTACTTGGCAGCAGAGGTATCGCCTAACGACAACCTTAGTAAAGCTAGATCAAGTCCCAATTCTACATCAGACTTGTAGCCGACAAGTTTTCCACATCACATTATTTCTCTCTTAACTCCCACCGCCCCTTGCGGAGTAACATGCCGCAAGGCGTGGATCTATATCTATAGGATATAGATTATCGTAAATGTACCACGAATGGTACGTTTATGATATAACCGCTGCCTGAGCGTTACCTGGGAGGAAATTTCCCCTGAACAGAAAGGAACAAAAATGGATGAGATACTTCAAATAATCGACAAAGCCCGCAATTTACCAATGGATCACGAACCTAATGTCAGCGACATGTGGGACATGATCAACGCGATTGAAAAGATTGCACAGGACGATTTAAACGACGTGATACCGCCTTGGCAAAGAGAAGGCAAAGATGAATGACTAGCAAATCTGAGAAGAAGAAGTTTGGCGGCAACGCCACAATTGTGCACGAAATTAAGACGACAAAAACTAACACGGGCCTAAAGCTGTTAACCCAGCACGCTGTCTTAGCCGGCCTTGACGACAAAAAGCATTCTAAAGCTCCGATTTATCGGGCTCGAGCTTTGCAAAACAACTACCGATTCCAGATGTGGCGGTGGATCACGCAGAATCCCAGTCGTAAGTACGAGGGCACTTATTCAATGAATTGCCCGCCAACAGGATTCTTTGTGCGGCCTAAGACAAAATCATGCTATGACTCGTCAGTGTGCCCTTGGTGCTTTGTTCGCCGTAAGCTGATGCCAGTTTATGACGCAATCAAAGACATACCTGTTAAATCCCGCAAGGGGTTGAAGGTTGCAGCACTCAGGTTTGAACATTTTCCTGCGGAAGAGCTTCCGTTTTTCCGGAGAGATCGAGGTCCTCACGGTTGGAGCGATGCTTTGGTTACTGCTCAGACTTTGACACACTCGCTTGTGCCGGAGCCTGATCCTCCTCGTAGAGAAGAGGACGATCCTTCGCATCCGCCTTCAGACCCACAAGACATTTATCACATTTTGCAAATTCTCCCTAACGACGTTAATTTGCAAAACACGATTAACAAAGTCTTGGCTCGAAGAAAGCATTTAGGGGCACCTCAAGTTTTTGATTTGCCTTTTTACAGTTTAATTGATGCAGTCAAAGTACTTGCAGGCAGTTATCAACTGCCATGGCAACAGTTGTTTCACGAAAGGAATTTAGTGCATTTTACAAAATTCAAAGCAAAAAATTCTAAGCATCGTCTGCTGAGAATCAACGCATACAAACTGAAAGAAGATTAACGTGGAAATTAATTCACCCCCTTACCCTCGAACAAGTTGCAATTTATCTGAACTGTATTACGCACTTCGCGAATTGCACGAATGGGTCGAGGATCACGAAGCATGGGCAAACATGCAAGCAGTAGAGCTGGACGCACCGGAAACGCCGTTTGTGCCTAAGTTACCTGCGTTGCCCCCAGAAGAGTTAGGCAAAAAAAGATACATGAGTCAGGGTATTCCTGACATGTTTATTGTTTGGCAGGCTGTTCGAGTTATCCGCGAAAAGTACGACGACGTAGTGCGTAACTACGAGTCTGAAGAAGACTGGGAATCCAGAGCAGCAATTTACTATCGCATCACTGCAGTTAGGTCTGCGGCATTGCTGGTGTCTCTTGCGTTTCTAGACGGAGAAAAACGCGAAGCAAAATCTGCAGAGATTGTAAAGAAAGGCAAGAAAAACTTACTTAAAAGCATTCGCAAACAATTAGAAGACATTCCAGAGCTTAGGGACATGTTCAAAGGAAATGCGAAAGACGACGACACTCTTGACGATGACGATTACAACCGTTTGTTCCATGGAGACGACGATGAGTAATCAATTTCCTAAACTAAACCAAAATCTCATAGAGCAGATTCAGGATGACATTATTACGTGCGTAGACGGTTTTGTTGCTCCTGACTTCGCCCCGCATGTTCGGATGGTAGATTCACTTTGCCAGATTATAGTTGATCGGCTAGGCCGCAATCTTACAAAAGGTCGCAAACCTCGACTGTGTAGAATCCACGTGTCACAGCCTGCAATAAAGCAAAACCTGAAAGAGATTCGTGAAGGTACTGGCCTGGGCAAAGAACCTGTAATCACGTGCAAACGTGGCAAAGAAAACTTGTACGGCCACGAGGTACGCATTTACGATCGCGAAGGTAATGTTGTTGCATCTGTGATGCAGCCCGACGACAAGCAGCTAAGCTGCGGTGCACGTGTCTGGGTAGAAACGACAGCACCTGTCGAGGTAGACGAGCGGTCTGCCGTGGGCTTACTAACAACAAGATTAGAAAGGTAATCATGTTACCAAGCTTAATGTTTAAAAACCCACACCCAGGAATTGTTGTAGTCGATGAATTCTTAGAAAATCCTTTAGAGCATCGCGAGTATGCGTTGAATCTCGAGTACGAAAAGAAAGGCAGCTATGGGGTACGCTCTAGACATGCATATCCTTACTCTGAATACGCCGAAGCGTTTCAGAGGCTGCTTGGTCGAAAAATTATTTTGGCTAGTTGGAACAACGGAGTAAACGGCTGCTACCAGTGGTGCAACCGTCATCAAGACCTTGTGTATCACGTGGACGAACAAGATTACGCAGCCATTGTTTACTTAACGCCTGACGCTCCGCCAAATAGCGGCACTTCGTTTTGGAAGAGCAAGCATACCGGCGATCGGTTTATGGGCGGTAACACTGATCATCGTAAGGTTTTTGGTAATGGCAAGTATTTACGTGATCCAGACCAGTGGGAGTTAGTTGATCAAGTTGGCAATGTGTTTAACCGGCTTGTGTTATTTCACGGCAAATTTATTCACAGTGCTTCAGAGTACTTTGGTGAGGACATTAACGACTCTCGCCTATTTCAAATATTCTTTTTTCACGTGGAGATATAGATGACAACAGCAACAGAACAAAAGCTGAAGATTGTTGTCCGGGTCGAGCATGACCAAGACACAGAGTCGCCGCTGGAGCATGACTGTTTCACCTTAATAAGCGGCTTTAACAACTCAGAAAAATTCCAAGACACGTTTAATGAGTTCATGGACGATGACGATCGCATACCAGAGGAAGACTTCTGGATGCTGTCTTGCTATCGGCACGGTGGCGAAAGTTGGTCTTTGCTGAATGAGGGTTATTCGTGTCAGTGGGACACAACCAAATACGCAGGCGTGTTGTACTTGAGTAACCCGGAAGAGCGAGACCAATGGAAAAACACCAAGGTAGACGGCAAACAATGGACACCAACTGACGCAGCTCGATCGGTGCTTGAAACTTACAATCGCTGGCTTTCTGGCGATTGCTGGTGGTACCGGATTGAGGTTGAGGAAGAGACAAACGATGAGGGCTGTTGCTCGAAGTGCGGGACTCCTGACGTCAATTGGTACGAAAGGTCGCTGAAGGAGTATGACTCCTGCGGCGGGTTTATTGGATTGGAGCATTGTTTGGACGAACTTGAAGCCGGATTACGACATCAATTCAACGCCTTATTGGACGAACGATACGAAGTTGTAATTCAATGCGACGACGCTGCTCGTTGTTACGAAGGTGACATTGCAGAGCGGATCAAGGAAGCCTGGCCTACGTCGCGAGGTGAAGTATGAGGCTTAAAGCTTTGTATAGCCGCGAGAGCTACGTTGCTAGTTTGATTGGCATGTTGACTATTGTTCTGGTCTTTGGCGGCTGTGTCGCCACGTACGTACGACTTTACAGTATTCACAATACTCCAGAGCCCGCGGCGTTAATGATGAACGCTGAGTGGCCTGCTGTCACGTACTACCGCGTTCGTAATGTACGAGTCGTAGATGGCGACACCCTAGAGGCGGACATCGACTTGCCAATGCGTGTGACGCTGCGGCAAGAGATGATTCGCTGCGTGGACTACGATGCGTGGGAGTCCAGCAAACGACGCAGGTCTGTCAATGTTACAGACGAGGAAGTCGTTAAAGGTAAAGCGGCAACTGAGGCTTTGAAGTCTTTGATTGCGTCAGGCCAGCTGCTGGTACAGCTGGAAGAAGACGACAGGGATGTTTATGGGCGAGTTCTTGCACGCCTTTTTGTTGCAAAGAATAACAAGCTTATTTCAGTATCTGACTGGATGGAAGCTAATAAGCACACAAGGAACAAAGATGACAACTGAAATCGTGATTCGTGGCGGCGGCTGGTTCGGCTCGGCTGTCATCTGCCGGTCGGCGAACCGTTACGGGTATCCGCCGTCGCACCGCTACAGCAACCTGGGCTTTCGTGTGGTCAAGGAGGAGAAGGTAGAGTACCGCGTGATCCGTGGCGGCAGTTGGTACTACACCGCCGAGGATTGTCGGTCGGCGTACCGCAGCAGGCTCATTCCGTCGATCCGCCTCAGCGTCAGCGGCTTTCGTGTAATCAAGGAACAAAGATGACAACTAAAATCGTGATTCGTGGCGGCGGCTGGCTCAGCTCGGCTGGCATCTGCCGGTCGGCGTACTGTGACTGGGATTCGCCGTCGATCCGCTACGGCAGCCTGGGCTTTCGTGTGGTCAAGGAGAAGAAGATAGAGTACCGCGTGTATCGTGGCGGCAGCTGGTACAGCACGGCTAACAACTGCCGGTCGGCGGCCCGTTACTGGAGGTCGCCGTCGGACCGCAGCCTCCGCCAGGGCTACGGCAGCCTCCTGGGCTTTCGTGTAATCAAGGAGAGTAAAGATGACAACTAAAAGCGTGCTTCGTGGCGGCTGCGGTTTCAGCACGGCTGACGGCTGCCGGTCGGCGGACCGTTACTGGGTTTCGCCGTCGTACCGCATCAGCTACCTGGGCTTTCGTGTGCTCAAGGAGAAGAAGATAGAGTACCGGGTGAATCGTGGCGGCAGCTGGGTCAGTACGGCTGTCTACTGTCGGTCGGCGTTCCGTGTCAGGGATTCGCCGTCGGACCGCAGCCTCAACCTGGGCTTTCGTGTGCTCAAGGAGAGTAAAGATGACAACTGAAATCGTGGTCCGGGGTGGCGGCTGGCTCAACTACTCCAAAGACTGCCGTTCGGCGACGAACTACTTAGGGGTCACACCTGCCAACCGGATCGACTACCTGGGCTTTCGTGTGGTCAAGGAGAAGAAGAAGAAGGAGAAGAAGGTAGAGTACCGGGTGATTCGTGGCGGCAGCTGGTACGGCACGACTGGCCTCTGCCGGTCGGCGTACCGTGACTGGTATTCGCCGTCGTACCGCTACAACAGCGGCGGCCTGGGCTTTCGTGTAATCAAGGAGAGTAAAGATGACAACTGAAATCGTGATTCGTGGCGGCGGCTGGTACAGCTCGACTGACCTCTGCCGGGCGGCGTACCGTTTCAGGAATTCGCCGTCGTACCGCGACGACAACCTGGGCTTTCGTGTGCTCAGGGAGAAGAAGAAGGAGAAGAAGATAGAGTACCGCGTGTCCCGTGGCGGCAGTTGGGACAGCCCCGCCGGGTATTGTCGGTCGGCGGACCGCTGCAGGTACGATCCGTCGTACCGCTACTACAACTTCGGCTTTCGTGTAATCAAGGAGAAGAAGGAGAAGAAGGTAGAGTACCGCGTGTTCCGTGGCGGCAGTTGGCTCGGCTCCGCCGAGGGTTGTGGGTCGGCTTTCCACAACGGGAGCCTTCCGTCGTCCCGCTACAACTCCATCGGCTTTCGTGTGCTCAAGGAGAACAAAGATGACAACTAAAAGCGTGATCCGTGGCGGCAGTTGGGACTACCCCGCCGGGGATTGTCGGTCGGCGTACCGCGGCAGGGACTTTCCGTCGTCCCGCTACTACGACCGCGGCTTTCGTGTGGTCAAGGAGAAGAAGGTAGAGTACCGGGTGTATCGTGGCGGCGGCTGGAACAGTGCGGCTGGCATCTGCCGGTCGGCGTTCCGTCTCGGGTATTTGCCGTCGTACCGCAACTTCAACCTGGGCTTTCGTGTAATCAAAGACATGGCTTGAAGACTTTCCATTTACTATTTAGTTTCAACAAATTAAGGATTTAATATGACCGTAACTACACCGATTGAACTCAAAGAAATTCCCGCAGGCAGCGATAATAAGGGAAACCAGTTTAAGGAGTTTGAAATGGGCAAGACACCCGTGACACAACGTGATTGGGTCAGCGTAATGGGATCATTGCCGGACGCCGACAGCGATTACGAGCCGGAGTACCCCATCACGCAAGTGTCGTATGACGACGCGGTGCGGTTCTGCGAGAAGTTGAGTGAGCAGACCGGAGACATCTACCGTTTACCCACGGAAGCCGAGTGGGAGTACGCTTGCCGTGCTGGCACGACGACGAAGTACAGCTTTGGAGATGATGAGTCAGAGCTGGGGAATTACGCTCACTACGCTAAAAACTGTGGCTCTGTCCAACCAGTGGGCACGAAGTTACCTAACCCCTTCGGCTTGCATGACATGCATGGCCTGGTCTGGGAGTGGACTTCTAGCGAGCATGAAGGATAGCTAACACTAGCTGCTGGCGTGGTTCATCTTGCAGTCTTTGAACTCAGGCTGACCTACAATTTCAGTGATTTCGTTTTTTACGGAAACACGCACCCGGTTTAAATCCCGGATTTTAAGGGCTCGGCGGCCAATCTCTGCAAGTCCGAGATCGTTGTCGAGCCCTTTTCGTATTGCGTATTCGGCATCCCACATTTGCCCGTTAATCTTGTGCAGGTCTATGACTAGGCTCACGAGCCTTGGCCGGTCCATGTCGACGCCGGATTCGTAATACTCAATTTGTTTTTGCAGTTCTTTCTTGTTGATCTCGTCGTCGCTTAGCCTCTCCAGTTTGAGCTGGGCAATGGTTAGGCGGTCGCAGAGTTCCGAGATGGGCATTGCTATTTCTTTAACTGACATTTAACACCTAGAGGGGTAAAGATGGCTAAAATACTGGTTACAAGCGACTGGCACCTGTCCGATCGCATCTGGAAGCATCGCCCTATCGAAGGCGACTCATACGCTGCTTCCCATTATATCTGCGATTGGGCATTCGAGAACGAGGTTACGCACGTCATTATTGCTGGCGACATCTTGGACAAGCAGCGTAACAATTCTACTGCAATTCACCACCTTACGACAAATCTAGAGATGCTTACAGATGCGGGCGTCAAAATATATTTCAACCAAGGTCAGCATTGCATGCAAAAAAAGCCGTGGCCTTTACTGGTACCCGGCGTGGTGCACTTAAAGCTTGGCGACGTTCACAACGTGGGCGGCTTGATGGTTGGCGGCTTTGATTTCTGCCACAGGGAGCAATTGCAGGAGAACTTGAAAAGCGACGCACTCAAAGAGCTAGACGTGCTAGTGTGTCATCAAGTGTGGCAGGACTTTATGGGCGGCGTAGGCAATCCGCAAGGCTGTTTTGCTGACGTACCTGACAACATCAGCACAATCATTACTGGAGATTACCACGAAGCGATTTGCCAAGGTTATGCGGGAAAAGTCGTTATTAGTCCTGGCAGCACGCACATGCGGTCAATCTCCGAACCTGTTGATAAGTCTTTTTACGTCATGGACATGGAGTCTACGACTTTTGCTCGTGCTGTGACAATTCCGACAAGGCAAGCGTATTCCATTACGGCATTCTCTACGACAGAGGAATTGAACAGTAAGATTGATGCTTACATATCGCTCAACAAGGAATACTGGGAAGGCCCTGATGGCGAGCGATACAACGCGAACGCGGATACGATGCCGAACGAAATCAGGAGGCCGTTGATTCGGATCATCCACGACGTTGGCTCGTTTGACCAAGGGTGTCAAAAGGTCATTGCAAAATATGAGGATGACGCTCACTTTTTCTACAAGGCTGTGAAGCCAACTGAGAACAAAGATCTTGAGATTCTGGAGCACGTTGATGCCAGCGACCGCTTGCGAATGGTAGACTGTTTGAACGCGGCTGTAAGCTCAAAGGACAAACCTTTGGTGCACAGTTTGGCTACGGCTTTACTGGGAAGTGGCGAGCCTGAAAACGCACTTAAACTGTGGATAAAGGAGCAAACAGATGCGGGATCATGAGCTAGATATTGTGGATTTGGGCACTAAAAAGGGCAATGCGACAATTGAGTTTTTGCAATTCAGCAAGCGACATTTGCAGCAACGCAAAGGTAAACCTTTGCCATATTACTTGACACAGGAAGAGCTCAGTTCCATGAGTATTCGCAACTGTGCAGGGTATGAGCGAAAGGAAGGGGAGAAGTATCGCAAAGGAGTTGAAGGTCGCGGAATGCAGTTTCGCCTTGCCGATCTGGCTACCGACGGTGCAATTGAGCAGCTTCCGCCGGCTAAGGTTTACCTAGCTTGGCATTTCCTCGAGCATGTGCCGAATAAAGATTGGTCACGCAAACTTGTGCATGCTTCCCTATCTAACAGCCGTTGGATGTCTTGGTTCCGGTTGCCTAGCTTCCAGCAAGACGACAAGACTGGCGAGGGTGCATTGCGAAAGCACGGCATGCGGTTCACATGGACTAACTGGCGTGGTCACCCTTCGCACTGGCTTGTAGAGGACTGCCAAGAAGCGATTCAAAGCTGGGCGGAAACAAATAAAGATCGACCCTACTTTTTAGACATTCGCCCTGCAGGTTACATCAGAGCTATGGACGATCATCGTGTGGTCCCCATTGACACAGAAATTGACGTTAACAAATACGAAAAGAAACACGGACCAAAGCCTTTGCACATTAAGCTAGAGCAGCCAATTGTTGCGGAGTGGGAGGTCATTGTGAGGTTTAAATGAGAATTAAAAACGTAAAGTTGAAGAATATAGGTCCGCACAGCAACTTGGAGGTTTCCATGAGCAGCGGACTTGTTGGCATTATTGGTGCCAACGGTGCAGGCAAATCGACGTTAATTAATTCGGTTTATGCTGCACTTACAAATGACTTTAGCCGATTTGGCGGCACAAAAGCAGACGTCATCAAAAACGATTGCGGCAAGGAGCACAGCTACATTCGTGTAACAGGCTCTCACCGCGGACAAGAGTTTGAGCTAACGCGTTGGCTGAAACCCAGCAAGAACAAGTTGGTTATCGGTAACACGGAGTTGACCAAAGCCAATGAAGTCAATGAAGCAATACAGAACGAACTTAACATACCCAAGTCGGTAATTGACAAATACGTGTTTGTTAATCAGTGGGACATGTTCTCATTCTTGTCTCAAACAGCAAGTGAACGTGCTAAGACCTTTCAATTTCTATGCGGCACAGATTCCGCAACAGAAATTCAAAAAGCATGCAAAGACTTTGTTGCCTACCACAAATCTACGGAAGTGGTGGATAACAGTGTGGAGCTGCAAGAGGCTCTGGAAAAGCAACAGGATGCTGTAGATGAGTGCGTGACTAAGCTAACAGCCGAGAAGGCTAAAATGGCTTACCCGGAAGACAAGGAAGAGGCTATTGCTCTGTTGAACAAGAAAAGCGACTGCGACACCGCTTTGCAGCATGTGACAACTAACACTGCAGAGCTAGAACAAGTCCGAGAATCTATCGACAAGTACCAAAAGCAGTACGATAAAGTGAAAAAGACTCGCACTTCTTTACTTGCGAAGTTAGGCAAAGCAAAAGCACATCCTACATTTCTTCTGCTTGGCAGGTACCGTGCGTTGACGACGTTGTTCAACGATATTCGTAATATCAAGAAACGTTTAAAGAGCCTGAAAGAGGAAAAGAAAATTGCAAGGGCCGCAGTTGCAGAGTTGATGGATGACTACAGCGTTTGCGTAGGCGAGATTGACACACGCCGAGAGGAGTTACTTGCTATCAAAGGCTTGCAGGCTCATTTTGCGGGATTCTCTAAGGCCAACTTTACACGCGGCGAAGAGTGCCCTACGTGCAAGCAGTGTGTAGACAATCATCATATCGAGAAAATCTGCTCAGAAGTAGATGAACGCAATTTAGAGATTAACAAGCTTCAAGGCGAGTACGAGGAGCTGGTTGCTTTAAAGAAACGCCACGAGGAGGTAACTAACGAGTATGCTTTTGTTGTTGATTCCTACTCGAGTACAAAAGAGCAACTAGCACAGCATAAAGCCGAGCTACCGGAAGGGTTTAAACGGGCGGACATGCAAGAACTTAGCAGCCTGAAACTGCAAGTCGCCAGCATCAGATTGGATTTAAAAGATTACTCAAAAGAACGTCTCAGTGGGATCAAGTGTACGACGAGCGAGCTTAGTCTTTCGGAAAGTAGACGCGTATCTACGATTAAAAAACTCCAATCCGAAGTGGACGAGATGCCGGACGCTGGTGCCTACATGCGGGCCTCTGATTGCATAGAGGCCTGGTCAGCGGCAGAAAATAATGCGGCTCGGTACGGCGGAAGTTTGGAGGCATCGAGAAGGGCACGCAACGGTACGTTAGCGATGCTTAAGTCTTTGAAGGCTAGACTGGAAAAGCACGCTGCCGCTCAGAAGCTGGTTCACGTTGTTTCGGAGTGCGAAGACTTGTTCCACTGGTCAGGGTTGCCAAAGACGGTCAGCCAGTCCAACATGGAGCTGCTCGTTGAGGACATCAACGAAAACTTATCTTTGTTCGACAATCCCTTTTCTGTGCAGTCGTCAGAGGATTTGACCTTCTTGGCTTATTTCCCTGGCAAACCTCCTGTCAAGGCCAATCAGTTAAGCGGGGGACAGAAAGTAGTGCTGGCAATTGCTTTCCGAGCAGCTTTGGATCGCGTGTTTGGCCACGATGTTGGTATGATGTTCTTAGACGAGCCCACGGCTGGTTTAGACACAGACAACATAGATTACTTTCACACAGCGTTGCAACAGTTTTCGGCAAAGATGTCGGGTCAGCGGCAGATTGCAGTGATCACTCACGTGCAAGAGCTGGAAAGCGTCTTTGATCAAGTTGTCAACGTACAAAAGGAATGACAACGTGACTACACTTTCTTTTCAGCATTCAAACTGCATGCACACTGACGAGGAAGGGACGTACTGGTATATTAACAAGCACGGCAAGTTAGATGAATTTGAAGGTTTTAGTTCTAACCAAGCGTTAGAGGGAGGGCCTTACAGGATCATCGGTTGCCCTAGCAATTACCGGCTAATTACTGAGCTTTACTCGAAACTCGGGCAGCAGCAAGACGAGGCTTACGTGAGTGTAGGTTCTTCTCTTGTCTGCCGAGATCGCAGTTGTGCAAAAACTACTTTGAACTGCATTTCTGTTTTAGATGTGCATGACAATTTAAGTTGCCGTTGGCACAGAGTAACCCGGATTAGTTTCACGACTTACTTGTTGTTGCGGGCTTGGCGGGAGGAGGTGGTTGGAGATTTGACAAAAACTATTTATAAAAATCATTGTTTGTTTTCACACTTTGATTTTTTAGGCGTAAGTCGGACAGATGCGTTACAGCTGATATCGCAAATTGTAGATCCTCGTTGGTTTATAAATTTAAAGAGACCTACGCGAACGCAATTGTTAGAGGCTTATTTTGGATTAACTCCGCGGCTGTTTAACAAGGCGTGGAAGGCTGGATTGGAAATTAAGCCCAACGACACTACCGTTCGGGCTGCATTTCTTATGAACGTGGTAGGCAGTTTAAAAGATGGAAGTTGTTTGCGTCATACGGGTAAATCGGTTGACGCGGAAACTGAAATGAGGCACAGGTGCAAGCGACTGTTAAACTACGTTTTTAGGAATTGGTTAGAAGAGCTAGGACTTAAAGGATACTTTGACCCAGAGAAGTTCTTTAAAACTCGCGACTGTCGTGTGGATTACTACTGCAGGTTTGGATCAAAAGATGCGTGAGCTATCGTTAAAAATTCGTTTCGTGAGTCCTAGCCTCGGCAACGAGAAAGACCCGAAGACGGGTAGGTTTTCGTTTATGCGATCGCCTGGCCCGGACGGTAAGATATTGTTCTTGGCTACTTGGCATGCTGCGAACATGAAGCTTGCAGCTCAGATGATGTGTAGGCACCAGGAAGCAGTTAAGAAAATTTGCTGGGACATTGAGATTGATGCACAGCTAAGAGACAAGTGTTTAGAGCGGTGCTACTACAAAAAAACACCTAAAGGGCGAGACCGGTGGTCTACGCATGAATCGTTAGTGAAGGGCCAGGCAGTCTGCATCAACTGCATCGTTCCAAGCGAGATAGACGACACGGATTTCTGGTCTTTGATGCAGCTTGCTGGTAAGTACAAGGGATTAAGCCCGTGGCAGCCCGGCAAGTATGGTCATTACGAGGTTGTGAGCATCAGAGCTCGAAGGCAAGCTAATATTGAGCCTTCGGAGCCGCAATAAAAAACACCACTCAGGTGACGAACCCTGAGTGGTGTAGCGTGTAGCGGTTTGCGGTGTGTTCCACATCCCAACGCTATTTTAGTCATGAAATAAATGAAAAGCAATGAGGAGTACCTATGAAAAAATCTAAGGAGATAGTGCTACGCAAGAACGGTAACATGCTGCAAGTTTACCCAACTAACGACCACATATTCTCAATACTGAAACCACTTTTGAGTTTTACGTCGAGAGACAAATTGCGAGGAGCAGACGCCTACAAGGCAAAAAAACAAGGTAGATCTTTGTGGAAAGTGGACGAATACACTTTACTGGAGCTTGACCATCGAGACAGGGTTATCACAAGCTACGGTTTTTGGTCTTTAATCAGGGACGCTTTGAGAAAAGCAGGTTACACGGTTAAATTCCAGGATTTAAACAAGCCAGACCCTAAGATCATGACCCCTAACTGGGACAACATTAAGAAGTACACGCTGCGTGAAAACCAGCCTGAGTTTATCAAGAAAGTTCTAACGAACAGGTGCGGTCGACTTGACTGTCCTCCGGGATTTGGCAAGACGTTCATGATTGGAATTATTGCGTCATTGCTGCCGAAGGCACGCATAGATGTGGTAACTCGCAGGGTTGCCGTGCTCCGTGACACCATCTACCCAGCATTAGTGCAGATGGTTGGTGACGTAGGCATACGAGGTGGAGGCAAGAACGTCAAAAGAGGACGAGTCATGTGCTACACCGTGGGTTCTATGAAGCACGCAAAAGCCACTGACTGCGATATTCTGTTCGGCGACGAGGCTCACGAGCTTGCGGCAGATCAATCGTCAGCGGAGTTGGTGAGATGGCAGAACTCTCGAAACTTTGGATTGTCAGCTAGTCACGACATGCGGTTTGACAATAAGGATCTGCGAATGCATGGTGTGTTTGGACCAATCATCTTGAAGGTAGATTACTCTCAAGCTGAAGATGCAAACATGGTTGTGCCATTAAAGATCAAATGGTCGAGCGTTGTCATGGATTATGATCCTTGCGGATCTGCCGGAGACAATGACGTGGAACACAAGCGAGCAGGGTTGTGGCGTAACACGCACCGCAATCAAATTATCGCGGAGCAGGCTAGAGAATATGATGACGACACGCAAGTGCTCATTACCGTAGATACTCTGGACCACGCGATGCATTTGAAAAAGCTATTACCCGAGTACACTCTGGTTTACATGGAAAATGGCTTGACACCCACACGCAAAAAGCAAGCAGTCAAAGAAGGCCTCCTTTCTAACTCGGAGCCTTACATGACTATTGATCGTAGAGCTAAACTGACAAAGCAGTTTGAAAAAGGAACGCTAAAGAAAGTGATTGCAACTACGGTTTGGAACGTAGGTGTTTCTTTTAACAACCTTCAAGTGCTTATGAGAGCTGACGGCGGCAGCAGTACCATTAACGATATCCAGATTCCTGGCCGCGTTAGTCGTACTGCTAAAGGGAAAACGCACGGCGTAGTGCATGATTTCTTAGATCAGTTTAATTACAAGTACAGGCAGAGGGCGAAAGGGCGAGCAAAGTCCTACGCTCGTGAGAAGTGGGAGCAGAAGTTTCCCAGAGAAAGCATGTTGTCTGAATATTTGAAGTGAGGTAACCATGGTAAGACGACGATTTAGCAAACCGCCAACGATTGGCAAATCGTCTCGAGCATCCGATAAAGCTCCGACAGGAGATTTAACTCTAGCAGAGTTAATGTTCAAAAAGACATACGTGTTCGAGCGATCGTTTTTGCAGCAGTTTCGCGGAGGTGAAAAATACAAGCCCTCGCCAAGCTACGACGGTAAATCCCGCTGGGATACGCCGGAAGAAAAACCTGGCGTTAACGGCTGGGTTAAAGCATATAAGCAGGTGGAGTCTAAGACAGGCATGCCTCCTTCTTTGTATGTAAGAATTTTGTTTAAGATCTTGAGGGGTTCTTCGGTGTACACACCTACCCCCGCCCAATTAACATCGCCGCAGATGTTAGGTCTTGTGACTGACTACATTCCTGGCGTTTTACGCAATCTGCGTGAACAGTTTGTGGCTGAAGCTCAGCGAGCTAAAACTGCAATCACAATACAGGAACGTGGTGCTGGTCACAGGAGACCGCTTGCGGTATATTACGCTTTGACGGACAACCGCGTGGGGTTGTCTCCGCTGTTTAAATACTGCGTGGCATTTAAAACTGCCGACGCATGCCCAGCGTGCGAAAAGGGAGACGTCAACAGACTATCTCGCTTAGCAGAAAGTTGGAAATTCGACGCGGCAATGGATTATTCGTTATTCCCCGATAAGTACGACGAAGTATGGGGAAGCACGATTCCAAAGTCGTTCCGTGTAGCAGTGACAAATTTAATTGACTCTGCCATAGAGAAGAGTTAATTAGTTAGGTGTGTTTTGACAAGAAAGGAATCCTATGGCGAAGGGACAGTCCAAGAGACTGTCAGCATCCCAGAAACGCTTGTTTATGGCGATTGTCCTGCGGAACGATGTAGTCTTCGGACATTTCCGCGAGAAACTGACAGTCCTTCATTTTAAAGATGAAAGCCATCAGCTGTTGTACCGAGCATTGCTCGATCACGCTGATGCTCACAGTATTCTTCCAACGTTGCCCGAGTTGGAAGCAAACATCACAGCGATGTTTGAAGAAGACCCAGAAGTTATTTCTGAGTATGGGCGAGAAGACTTAGAGGATTTGCTGGCATACGCGTACGACTCTGCCACATGGGGAGACACGGAGCCTACCTCTAAGAAGATGGAACGGTACGGCTTCAAGTGCGGTCAAAAAATTCTGCAAACTTACCATGCTGGTCAAGCAATGGTGGAGTTGGAAGATGCAAGAGAAAATGACAGCTTTGTAGAGTTACTTGCCCAGTTTACGCAGCAGCAAGAGATTCTGTCTCATGAAGGCAGGCAACCTGGCCGCACAAGGATTTTCGCTGAAAACTGGGACAAGAAAGCAGCACTGCGGATTGCATCCACAGGCGTTGATTTCTTTGACAAGTATATGTCTGGCGGACAAGCACCTGGCGAAGGCTATGGGTTAATGGCTCCTTACGGTACTTGTAAGACTACGCTTGCAGTTATGCTCTGGTGTACCGCAGCAAAGCAATGCTTTGAGCAAACGTTGTCCGAGGATCACGATGGTCGCAAAGGCATGAGTGTTCTTGTATCTTACGAGGCACCTCTTTCTCCTGAAATTCAGCATCGTTCAGTGATGTATGCTGCACAAATAAATCGTTTCAGCCTAGAAAAAATGGGTAATGACGGTTTGGCGGCGTTAAGTGATGATCCGGATAATCCTCTCCCTTACGAGAAGAAGTTGTTCGCAGCTCAAATTGCTGATGGCGTGTTTAAGCCAGAACGTACTCGTGTAAATGAGTGCATTGGTTGGCTTGACGAGCACGTGCACTGTATAGACATGTCTGGCTCTGACAGGGAAAACTTCCCAGGTGCCGGCTACGGTGGCGTGCGGGAGATAGTTAACCGCATTAAGCTGGAGCTTCGCGAAAGGGGGAGCGATGGTAGCGAGTGGTATGTCAAGAATGTTATTGTTGATTACCTTGGCTTGATGGTCGATCGTGACTCTACCTTAAGAAAGAGTGACCCTGTAGAAGACCACAAGGCGTACCAGGCTGCTGTGGCCCAGATAGTAAATCTCGTATCAAAACCTTTTGATTGCCCGTCGTGGATTTTGCACCAGTTGAGCGGTGTTGCAAATGCAACATTAAACCCAACAAAGGTGCTTCACCATACTGATGCAAAAGGCTCAAAAAGTTTTGGTGAGAACTTAGATTTTTGTTTTGTGATTGGCAGTTTAAACGCTGACTCGCTGGGTCAGGTTGCCTGCACGAAGCATAGGCGAGCTGGTAAGCAAGCCCCAAGCGTTATCAAGGTAGACGGTGAATACAATTTAGTAACATCGCCTACTAATTTTCAAATTGATAACAAAGGTCAGATTGTCGACAAAGACTCTATGAACACTGCGGGCTTGAGCACAGATCAATTTGCAGCTCAGCAAGGAAATATGCCGAACATCAGCGAATCGGCAGCAAATGAATTAGATCAAGAATAAACATGAAAAAGACTCGAGGGAGAACATGGATAATGACGAGAAAGTACTTAACAAGGTTTTGTACCGGCGGATCAAAGCTACGTTTAAGCACGTAAAGATCACGAATCGCAGGGAAAAACAGGTTAGGAAAATTGTAAAGGATTTGGTTTCTGGGAAGCAAAAAGTAAACATTACGCACAAGGGCGAGTACTACGTAGTATGCTGCCCGTGCTGTAATGATACTAATTTCAAGTGCTACATAAATCACATGTACGGCAAGGACGACGAGTTTGGTCGTCCTCAGCATCACCTAGTTCATTGCTTTAAAGCCGGTTGCCCGTTAGAGGCAGGCGAGCGAGTAGCGTTGGATCAGGTGAAAGAAATGCTATGCGGTTACAAGCTAGTTGATTTGTCAAAAGCACAAATACGTCCTGGCAAGGAAGTAGACGTGGATGCCATTCGGGCAACTTGGCCTGGAAAAGTGGTACGCGTAGATAAGTTGCCAAAAACGCATGAAGCTGTTGCTTACCTTGTCGGTGAACGTGGCTTTAACACTGACCGACTAGGTCGCTTCTACAACGTACACTGGGTAGAGTCTTCTGAGCGATTTTTCCACACAGAGAAGATCGTAATTCCAATCTACTACAAAAAGAAAATGGTGGGTTGGCAATTGAGACCTCCCTTTGATTGCGATTGGAAGCAGTCTCGAATACCTAAGTATTACACGGCACCAGGTACGCCTAAAAGTAAGATCTTCTACAATCTTGGCAACGCTGAGAAGTATAGGACAGGTGTTGTTATGGAGGGTGTAACTGACGTGTGGCAGTTAGGCCCGCAAGGAGTTTGCACGCTCGGTGCTCGAATGTCCGTTGCTCAGTTCAAGCTGTTTGAAAAGCAGTTTAAGGACTGGTCCGGCGTATTACTGGCAGACGCAGACTACAAGGAAAAAGAACCGGAAGCCTACGCCAAAATGGTAGAAGGTGCGAAGGATCTTAATTCCAGAATTAAGGGAGGGTTCGCAATTTGCGAACTTCCACATGGCGACCCGGGTTCATTGGATCGCAGTTTTTTACGCTCTTTGATTGTTGAACAAGCCAGAGAGCAAGGTGTCACAGTTAACTGGAAAAGGAGGTAGATGTGGTAAGAAGAAAAATAAGAGCACTTGGCTCTGGCGGAGCGAGAACCGGTAATAGTGATCTTGTATATCACAGACATTCGCAAAAAGTCCAAAAGACTGACGAAATCTATTCTTTAAATGCTCCGGGCATACCACCTTTACCGCCGAACTCAGCTTTTGTCGCTCACGCTAACGCGATGGGCGACACAGAGGCAGCGGTAGTAGAAGTGTCGGTGCCCGGTGAAGACGGTAAGGTTACAAAGATTCGCAAGGTAACTCCTAGCGAAATGTTGGCTTCGCTCATACAGGATGCTTTGCGAAAGCCGGGTTTCCAAATGCCTGTAAGCATCGGACCACACCGCGAAAAAGTTGCTGACTTTGTTCCTGGCCATTTGTGGGCTAAGGCTGTCACAGGTCCTCGGCCTGCTGATGTCATGATCGTCAACAAGATGCCCTGGCAGTCAGAGATTCGCGAGCAGCGGCAGTTTGCAGGCAAAGAAGGCGAATTGTTGATCAGCTTATTTAATCGCCTTAAGGTTAAAAGCGTGGGCAATTGGTATGTCACTTCGCTGTGCAAGTTTCAACCACCGGATTGGAAAAAGAACTTGAAAGCTGTGTGGACCAAGGACTGCATGCATTTGCTGTATCACGAGATTAAAATTGTTCGGCCAAAGTTTATTCTTTGTCTGGGCAGTGACGTTAGTAAAGCTTTGCTTGGCAGTCAGGCCAGCGTCACGGCAATGGAGGGCCGCGTAGAGGAACTCACCTACACGACGGCTTTCACGGAGGCTACTGCTGACAAGCATGTGCGTACTGCAAAGATTATGACAGTGACTCACCCTTCTGCTGTTATCCGCGATCAGTCGGCAGGCCGTCAGTTAGAGCAAGGTTTGGGTCGTTTCTGTTCTTTAGTGAATGGCGTGGACGTAGGCAAAGACGAAGAAGTTGATCACCGCGTGGTTGACTCTTACGAAGAGCTGTACGCTACGCTAGTTGACATTGAGAATGACGAAACGAAAGAGGACGACGTCATAGCTGTAGACGCTGAGTGGCACGGCAATCACCCGCATAACGCCGGGTCGTATGTTCGTACTATTCAGCTGGCATGGCAACCCAAGAAAGCAATTGGCATCAAGATTCACGATGCTGGCGGCAAGGCTACTGAGGGCTTTTCATTTATGGATTGTCAGGAGGGCCTGGATTGGGATGGCCCGTCAGAGTTGTTGACTGCTTTCTTTAATGGCGGCAATTACGGCAGCGTCAAGTTTCGTAAGAAAAGAGTTGTAGGACATTTCTTTAATTCTGACCTTGAGTGGCTTGTTGCTTTGGGTATTGATATCCAGCCTGCGTTTGTCGCTCCTTTGCGAGATTACGAAGTAACGGGCAAGAAGACAAAACGAAACCTGTTGTACCGTACTGAGGGCTTTAAGGTAGGAGAGGTTGTACCTGCGTGGTACAGGACCAAGTTTGAGGGCGGTGCTGATACTGGCTTGATGGCTCACGCTATTGAAGAGACTGCCAGTTACAAGCTGGAAACTCTGGCCATGAGGTACACTCACGCTCCGCGGTATGACACGGCTCTTACGGAGTGGAGGGAGTCATACTGCAAGGCTGCCGGTTTGAACGGTGCCACGATGGAGGGGTACGGCGAATGTCCTGATGATGTTTTGCTTCCTTACGGCATTTACGACGCTGACGTTACCCTGCGGTTGTTCTACGCTTTTGATGTCTTGCTTGACGAGGACTACGAAAAGAACTGTTGTCGAGAAGCGTTTTGGGAATCGCAGATTGCTACTTCTTCGGTGCTGGAAATACACCAGACAGGTATCACAGTAGATCGAGGACGCGTTGACTTTTTGACCTCGAGGTTTCTGGAAGCCAAGCTCAATATGGAGAAAGAGCTGCGAGATATTATCCAATGGCCGGATTTCAACATCAGGTCAACGCAGCACGTCAAAGAGTTCCTTTTCGGCCACAAGCTCAACGGTAAAATCGACAAAGATACAGGAAAGACAATTAGGATTCGCCCAGAGGGTGCTATTTCTTTAAATCTTCGGCCTATCTTTGACACTAGCAAGCCGCCAAAGCTTTGGAGTGAGATTGTGAAAGTCGGAAAGACCGATGAGCATTCTCCGTCGACTGACAAACAGGTGTTGAGTCTGTTGGCACGCGAATACGCGGATACTCCTGTTTTTTCGCTTGCCGAGAGCAAAACTTTGGAGGCAGCCGAGCTGGGCTCGGCACATGGCCGCTGCCTGGCTTATCTTGCTGGGTTCACCCGTGGAAGCCTCGTCAACAAGGTGCGTGACTACCGGTTTATCGACCAAGTGTTGAAGACCGTACTGCGAGCACCTGCTGTTGATGTTGAGACCAAGGAAGTGATTTATGACGATGACGGCAACCAAGAGTATGAGGACGGCTTAGCTTCCATGTGCTGCGATGACGGCCGCGTTCGGACGTACATATATCAGACTAAGGAGACTGGCCGCTGGTCGAGTGCTCGCCCAAACTTGCAGAATATCAGCAAGCAGCGAGACCCTGACTACAAGCGATTGCTGGGCGACGAGTACAAGTATTCGTTGCGTAGCGTGCTTAAGGCTGCTCCAGGTCACGTGTTGATTGAGGCAGACTACGTGGGTGCTGAATTGTTCGGCATGGCGATCATGTCCGGCGACGAAAATATGATTGACCACGCTATGCGTAACCAGTTGCCGGAAGACCACGAAAACTTTTATGACATTCACAGCACTGTGGCATGTTTTGCTTTCAAACTGGACTGTGCTCCGACCAAAAGCGGGTTGGCAGCTATAGGTAAGAAGTCAATTAGGATTGTGGCAAAGTCTGTGATCTTTGGTATTGCGTACGGGAGAGGTGCGAAAGCGATCGCCGTAGCAGCCAAAGAGCAAGGCATTGATATTACCGTGGATGAGGCCCAAGCCGTTATTGATGCCATCTTCCAGATGTACCCAAGGCTTGAGCCGTTCTTTGCAGAATGCCGAGCAAGGGCGACTGGCACGTTTGTTGATCCGGATACTGGACCGGTAGAGCACAATTATCTTTGTAATTGCTTTGGACGTTTCCGCCGGTTTCCTGATTCTTCAAATGACCGCTCGTTGGCGGCTGAGTTTGAGCGGCAAGCGATGAATTACCCTATCCAGTCGATGATTGCATCGGCCATGTCTAGGGCTATTGCTTACTTGCACGATTACAAGATGCGAATGTTGAAGAAGCACAACAAGGACTTGTTTAACATTGTGCTGCAAATTCATGACGCTATTTTGTTCGAGGTCCCGTACAAGCACGTTAAGCATTTCTGCGAATATGTGCTGCCGACGTACATGCGTGATTCTGTCGAGATTATTCCTACCAATCTAGACGGCATGCCAACAGGCACGCAGGGTTACAAGCTCGGCCTTGAAGCAGATGTTATGGATCACTGGGGAGAAGTTATTTCTCACGAAAAAGCTGAAAAGCACAAGTTGCCAACTGGCACGGGTACCGTGACTGGTTGCATTGTGAACTACAGCACCGGTAAGAAAGTGCGTCCTCAGCGGGCATCAATAACTAAAGCAAGCAAAAACCGCCCTCGCGGCGATTTGACTGCTCCTGATTTTTCTAAGTTTAAAAAGAAACGGAAGAAGTAATGTTAGTCGTAATTGAAGGAATAGACGGCTCAGGCAAAGGGATGGTATCAAAGATGCTAGTCGAGTCGTTGTCAACGACGTTAGATATGGACGACTACGAGTACAGGCGAGACTTTTACAAAGTTATGTCGATGAGCTTTCCGCGTTACGCGGATACCCTTAACGGCAGGCTAATTGCCAAGTACTTGAACGGCGAGTTTGGCGAATCTACGCATCCGTATTTGCACGGCACGTTGTATTCGCTGGACCGCTACGAGAGTAAGAGTTATTTAGAGGGTGCCTTGCTGACGCATGACATCGTAGTCTGCGATCGGTACATCCCATCAAACCTGTGCTATAGCAGCATGAAAGCAGAAAAAGAGGAACGCGATGAAGTAGTTAAACACTTTGTAGATCTCGAGTACGGACACTTCGAGATGCCTGTCCCGGATTTAATATTTTTTCTGGATGTTCCAGTAAAATTCGCTGTGCAGAACATTGCCAAGAAGGCCGCTCGGGATTACACTGACAAGTCGGCAGATATACATGAAGCCGATGAAAAGTACTTGAGACAAGTGAGAAGCTTTTACAAGAATCGGTTGATGGAGCAACATCCAGAAACCGAGTTTAAGCTGATCGACTGTGAACGAAATGGACACCTGTTGCCGCTCGACGAGATCGTGCAGCAAGTCCAAACTATGACAATTTCTATGATGAAAGGTGAGCTTTAATGGCTAGAAAAAAGAGATCCCTCGCTCCACGAGCACTTGAATCCGTTAACCGTCAATTGGATTCCCAGAGTGATGATTCAGGGCCAAGTCGTAACCCTTACGATTTGACATTGAATCCCAACCTGAAAGATGTTCGGTTGGTTTACCCTGCTGTCTATATGAAGGGCGGCCTTACCACGTTCCGCATCTGGAACATGCTAGACCCCGAAGACCCCGGCGAAAGCTTGTTGAACGGCAGGTTAAACGAGCACGAACTTGCAGGGCTGGGCGGCATGAGCATATCTGAGCCTGCGTATTGTGTGCGTTATGCTGGCATCAACTACGACTCAGGTTTGCTTGCAGACAAAAAGGAAGCTCGTCCCGTCAGCTACGTCATTTGTCGTGACAGGAATCAGTTGATTGAGGGCGTTGAATTTTGGGACTTACCTTACGTCAAGCTTCGCACAGTCTGTAATCAGGCAGTAAAGGCTTCGACAAACGGTAATATTTCACAGTCGTGGAATTTGAAGTGGAATGCATTGATTGCGGGCAGGGACGCTTGTGTAACCCCGTTCAAGCAGAAGTATTTCGTTGTAAGCTCACTGTACAACAACGGCAGTAAGCTTGACTTGATCCGCGAGTCGGGCAAGAAGATGGCCAACGGTACGTTGCAGGACGTGGAGATTCCCCGTAACGGTGTTGCACTTGGTGACGCTCCTGACGATCCACTTATCGTGTTGGAGTTGTCGATTAGTGCTGGCCGCAACATGCTCAAGATGTGCACAAGGGAGCAGGGAGAGTGGGACTCTGAGGCTTGGGATGCTAAGAACCAGATTCCAAAGGCCGTGCTAAAAAGCGGGCAGGAAGCTATCGACAAGTGGGTTTCTGAGACAGAGGAAGCGAAGGAAAGGGCTGAAGAGCAGCACCATAAACGCTACAAGCGGGACATGGGTTTCAAGTACGGCGATCCTTGCGGCCGTTATAATCCTAAGACTGGCACAGTTAAAGGTGGCGTTTTCTTCTCAGTCTACAACCCTGAAAAGGTGGATATTGAGAGTCCGCACACGTCTTACAGCGGAACACCGTCTTCTTCGTTTGCTGAGTATCAGTGCTTGGTTCACGCACAGTATGATGGGCCAAATGGCAAGATTACTGCGGACATGTCAGCTGAGCAGGTTGATAACGTCTTTAACAAGCACGTGTATTTGTGGAAAGCATCAGAACAAGATGCTGACGATTCTTACTTGTTGCATGTTCCTGGTATCGAGGAGCGTTGTGTAAAGATTGCTCAAGCGTTTAAGCAACTTCCAAAGCTGCTGGAGTTTGGCTGGATGTCAAAGCCTGAGTACCTTAATTACGAGGAAGTGCAGGCGGTAGTCAAAGCACGCAAATCGGTAGCCGTGCAGTTGCCCGAGGCAGACGAAGATGAAGAAGAGGATACAATTCCTTTTCCAACTGATCCTGAGCCTGCAGTAGCTGCAAAGGCCAAGACTGCCAGCGAGCTTGCTGACGATTTCGACGACGATTTCGACGACGATGAGCTTGATGAAGATGAGCTTGACGACGATCTTGATGATGATGACGACGATCTTGATGATGATGA
>TARA_R110000851_G_scaffold52364_12_pt1 | contig 23915 bp, 11 predicted proteins | sample TARA_R110000851 | Tara Oceans TARA_R110000851 (sample SAMEA4397627) | marine metagenome | biome: Polar Biome; feature: [DCM] deep chlorophyll maximum layer (ENVO:01000326); material: water (ENVO:00002006), including particulate matter (ENVO:01000060) such as... | depth 17 m
AATCGACCAACCGGTATCTTATTATACTATATCTAAAATCCACCGGAACACGCGCCCTAATGCCGGTATTACATACAACACGCTCGATAAGGTTACTGTTAGAGATGTTAATACTGTTAAAGCGACCGGTTATATAGCCTTTAGTAATGTCAATTATTACTTCCCGGATGATGCAAAGACATACACTTATAAGAGCCTTGCAGCCGTGGATTATTGGTTCCCGTCGGATGTTAAAGCGTATACGTATTTTAGTTTTAGTAAATTACTATATAGATACCCAGATGATTGCAAGTTCTATATGTACACTACTCTAAGTGACTTGAATTATCGATACCCAGGTGATTGCAAGTTCTATATGTACACTACTCTAAGTGACTTGAATTATCGATACCCAGGTGATTGCAAGTTCTATATGTACACTACTGTGGATAGCATCGTTCACCCGCAACCGAAGGTCCGCGGCACCGCATATACTACGGTTAATAGTATCCTTTCTTCCGAACCGGTTGGTAAATCAACCGATTATACTACTATCGATAAATTAACGGAAACTTATAATGATCGACCGGTATCATATCAGACCCTAGCTGCAATCTCGCATGAGAAATGTACTAATGTTCACTGTGACGCTCAACCTACACCTACTGATCTCACCGACACGTTCACCTGGGCAACTACCTGCTTTGATACTACTCTCGATCAATACGGGGCTTGGAGACCAACATACGGTATCTCTAAGTTTAAAGTCATCGCGACGTCAAATGCATTTCAAGAGATGTTCGTTGGCCCATGGCATCACCGGACTGTTAGGATTTCTGATATACGGGCCCGTCTATGGAACGATGAGCTATATCCACTTTCCGCAGAAAATGTTACTATCATTAATGAAGGCGGTTGTATGTTTGGAACTCATCAATTAAGTTCTGTTATTGATGGTACACTACAGACAACCGTCGAACAGCTTACCGCACAGAAGGATGCTATTGTTGTATATGGTGATGATATAGTTCTATCATTCCACTTAACTTCTACTGCACCAATTAAACAGATCGAAATCGCTCCAGGGGGCTACAATGGTGAACCGAAGAATTTTCCCGGAGGAATCCGGATTGATTGCTTCACACCAGGTACCGGTGATTGGTATACTGTATATCGAAAGCAGACAATGCAACATGCAATCTCTGGTATGGATGATTATAATAGTAGAAGGAATGTATGGACCCCAGGTAAGTACTTCGAGTTCCCGATAGTTGACAATTCGCAATTATATCTAGTTAATCATACAACCTCGCCAAGTTTTTGCCCGATTTGAGCATAAATAAATATATACACGCTATAAACCTATTATGAGTAAAGAGAACTTAACTACAGACCCTATTACCCTTGAAGTCCCCCGCTCCAACCACGGGACAGCAGCAAAAGGCCAATATAAATATGAAGTCCGCGATGCCGACGGTGTTGTTTACGACTCCGGTGAGTGGAAACCGAATCTTATTCTAGACTGCGGTCTAGATAAACTAGCTGATATGCCTTGGGCACAAACATTCCAGTGGGCTGTTGTTGGAACAGACACTACACCAACAGTTGAGAAATTCGAAGATACAAACTTACAAGTTAGGTTCGAGCTTGATGAATCCGGTTGCCCAAATTTAGACCCCGGACATGTCAAGTGTTTTGATAAACCATACCTACCTATTAAAGCTATAGCTATAGGTGGTTGCAGAGAAGCTCCTATGGAGCCGTACTGGGATGACCCCTTTAACAACAAACTGGCTCCAAACGTCCCAGACTTCGCCGTCGAAGAAGCTCGCTCATTCGGTAGAGTCACTGATATAGGAAAAACATTATATTTAAGAGATAAGAACTTGCAGTTTCAAGTACTATCATCTTGTCCTCAGTATACCGTAACACCCTCTCAGGCCTCCGGTCTTGTACAAGCAGTTAGCGGAGCATGCAGCACACTTGCCGGCGCCGGTTCGTGGCCGGAACAGTATAATAAAGGAACGCCTAATGCGGTTGATAACGGCCTAACATTAGATCCTGGGATGGGATATTTAAGTGGTGGTGTATTTCCAATGAATATCGGTCCCGGCGACCCGGCTCAACCTTTAGTATTCTCGAATGGTACCTTAAACCCCGCCGCCGGAATCAGGGTATCTCCTCCCGGCGGTACCGGAGCCAAAGCGGCATTTGACGTCACTCCAAAAACAACGACAACCGGTCTATGTGCTGCTGATATCTCTATCCAAGATGGTGGTGATGGTTACGGCTTCTCAAGCGCATGCCCGCAGAACGGTTTGGCTGCAGTAAACATACCAGCACCGGCAACTCATGGTCATTTAGCGGTTTGGTACAATTCACATGGCAGGAATCACTGGGGTGATGCTCACATCAGATCTGATAACGATGACAAGACTAACACAACTAGTAATCAATACTCTTCCCAAAGCTTTCAAGCTACTCACAACGGCTATGAACGAAGTTCCTTCCATAGCCTACTCGATTCTGCGAATTGGGACTATATATGGGGTAATGGTACCGGTGGTACACTAGGTTATAGTAACGACTACACAACATTAGTAGCTCAGGTAATATTCACCACATTATTTGCTCAAAGTTACGTCGGGAATCAAGCTGATCATGATTCAGGAAACTCGAACGGTTTCGCCAATCACTTCACTAGACACTATTGGAATTCCAGCTCCTTTCACACACAACCAGACACCAACCCTTATTACGCCAACGCCCGGACGGTTCGGACAACGGCCATGGCCAGCATACCAGAATGCCTGACTGCAGACCTCATAACCTCATGGCAAGCTACTCACGATAAGGTTATCGATAATTGGGATACCGCGACGAAGCTAGAAGCCGCCATCACAGCTAATGGTATATCACTTCTACCACTCAAGCAGGTGGTCGCGGTGTTGGACACGGAAGGTAAGAAAGATGTGACGATTGATATTTCTGACCTCACCGGCAATGTAGATAATTGGACGATTAATACAAGGTCTACCACCGGCTATGACCGGGTCAAAAATCAGGTGTATAAAAACGGAGTCATAACTCAAGGTGAGTTGGAGCCGAATGAGGAGTATTCAATAACCTCCGCATCCGGCTATACGGATTATGGAACCATCATCTTCCCGGATACCGGATCGGGTGGCACATACCGCAAAAACACCGGACACTTTTATTCGAATCATCAGGCTCCGGTGACTGAAATTGCAAAATTAGTAACCGACGGCACCGGTAAAGTCGTTGGGCTTAAATTCAATCCATATGCATACTTTTCCCAGTATTGGAACTCGTTGTTAACCGGTCATCAGGCCCGGAGCATATTTAATGGTACTACTTCCACCGGTCTATTAGCTTGGAGGCGGCTGCCGGGCGGATATATGACTACCGATACAGCTGGAGCCGGAACTCAAAAACCCGCGAAAGCGATACTCACTCTCGACAAGTGCAAGGTCGTCGGCGTGACTATTACCGATACCGGTAGAGGTTATATGAGAGGCGAGAAGGGTAATATTTCTATCAGCGCACCTGTCTTGAAAACCGCAACGGTAGCTGCAAGAGTGGACAGCACAACCGGTTCAGTCTCCGCCATCACAGTTGTAGACCCCGGAGCCGGATATAGTTGTAGTCAGGCGATTAAGATCACTTTCCCAGCGCCACCACCACAGCAAATTAAAGCCTTTGACTTATTAGTACAGCCAGTTAATACATATGAGAACGTAAATAATGATTTTGATTATAAATCCATAGGTTTGCCATTCGAAGGTGAAGTTGACATATACAGTACTGATCAAACATATTTAGGTCAAGGTAAAAAAGACCTAAACCCCGGTCATTTATCGATTGATGGTCAAGGAGGGTATGAAAACCGAGGAGATAAGTACGGTCCTTGTCACTACTTCGATCCCGGCCTCCATAATTTAGAAGATAAAGGTGCCGCCGCAGGTCATACGGACATTACACACAATCAGTATAAAACTCATGGCTGGTATGTCACCGGTACTGATTTTGAGACTAACTCAGTGTATTGCGGAACCGACTGGCTTTCTTCCGGAAACCAGGTTTCACTGACACGCACTTTCGATTTTTACATGGAACTTCAACCAGTAACCTACTCAGAGGTTGGTTTCAAGGAAGCACCGGCAGCTCGGGAATTGTTCTCACGGATCGTACTAGATGATCCCATCCGTCTCCGAGCTGGGCAATACTTACGTCTAGCATATCAACTGCTAGTCACTTTAGAACCCGGTCCTACTGCTAGATATAGAGAGGTACCGAGTGAAGGCACTTGGTTTAACGGTACACGCATTTGGGATGACCAAAACACTGGCACCTCCTCTACAATTAATATATTATCTGGATATGAATGTATACAAGGTAATGGTATTGCTATTGTAGATGAATATGGCATCGCGATACCTTATGACATCACCGGTGTAGCAAATGAACCTTACGCCCCCGGCTCGTACTTCCTCGGACCTCAATATGGTTATGTTAATCGTTGGAAAAACGGAGATACTCGATTGAGCTTCCCCACACGAGAATATAATAACGATATAAATAACCCATGGGTATTAGGAGGTGACCAGCATGTGCCACCGGATTATGCTATTAAATATTTTGATAACCCAACCGGGAATTACCGGTCTCGCGACTTCGGAACCTTCCTAGAGTGGCCTCAATATAGGTCAGATATTGTTGATTATGTTAATACTAGCCCCGGTGACCCGCAGTTCAATACCCACGATTTCCCTCCCGGTCCAGAGATGACGTTTGAAAGAGATTCATTCGTACATTTCCACACTGCCAGTTTCCCATCAAACACGTCTCAAGGTAGTATAACCTGGACAAACTTTGTCGCTGATAAACAGAATAACAAAGGCAGATGGGACTATCACAGCACTAAACCGTACGTCCGCGAGGTATACCCGAAACTAATGGGTGAACCGCATGTTATAGAGAACCCGGCAGTTAGCGATGCATGGGTTGAAAAATACGGTAGAGGGCATCTCCTTGCACAATCCGGAGACACTGAAATTCGTTCCTTCCCCGGCGTTCATATGGGACCAGTTATTCCATACGACGGAGATGTGGGCGGCTTGATTGATCCGACTACTATATCAACAACACAGAAAAATGCGATTTCGCACACCGGTGGTGCTGGAATGATCAACCGCGCGAACTTCTTAGGCCGAAATCCTTACACTGGTAAAGTCTTAGAGATGTTAGAGCCTAATAATACCGGCTTCTCTGGAGCGATGTATATTAAAATGGTACCGGCCGGTTGCGTTGGAGCCTTAGAGACATACGTTACTCCGTTGAACCATTGGTGTTATCGACAAAATGTTGATCCGACAAAGGATGACCACGCGATGGGACCTCTAGGTCTTATCAAACGCGCTACAGACTATCATCTGACTAGTATTAAATATTACTCGAAATACTCATCCTCGCTACATCAGAGCTACGGTGGAGGATTTTCAACGCATGATAGTTGGAAGACATGGTCGCATACACCGCTCATCGATCACACAAAGGGCCTAACAATTAATACTGGTACTAATGTATCACCAGACACTGCCGGTAACTGGTCACAAGCAGAAGCCATCCCGGTAGCCGGTGCATCCGCCTTTATATCTACAAGTTCAGCCCGGTTCGCCGTCCTCCCGGAATGGTTTAATAGAAGTCACACCTTATACGGTGCCGTTTCCGGTCATGTTTGGACTAATAGTGGCGGCGTCTCCGGTAATCCGGAGCATGACTTTGATGGTACTAAGTCCATTATAGAGCAGCAAGCCGGTCGGATAACCTCTCAGCAGAAGGTTAACGATGGTGATAGATGTTTCGAAACACCGTTAATGTTAAATGATTATGAGCGCGGAGATCATAAGCGAAGTAAATACGCGGAATGGGAAACAACGTTCGGTAATCTAACCGGTGTTAAGTGTATCGGTGTTGGACCGACTAGTACTACACTAGATCCGATTGAGATGACCGACGCCGCTAGGTTTAACACTTACGTCTTCCGATTCGCCGGTGATCTAGTGAACGGTCTACCACATGATAATTTAACTACATTTAAATTAAAGACGACGTTTCAGCACACATGGTATAGAGATTTAACATAATAATAGGGAAGACAGTTGAGTTATGGCGCAGCAAGATCCAAATAAAAGACAAGATAACAAGAATTCGACCCCGACGTCGAATATAGCTCCCGGTGAACCGTTATGGATCCCGCAAAATCATGATCAAGAAAGCTTTGGTCCTGGATACGATCACCATGACCCTATCAGTCTATTAAAAGGAAACATTACTAACGAAGGTGGTTATGAATCCGGCAACGCGCTAACTAGGTTCGGTACATTTACATTAGAGCAGAATAAATTCACCACTCGACACGGAAGCATTTTAGATCTTAAGATTTTACGTAAAGGTGGATCTAAGGGCGAATACACGTTCGTAATGGAGGTAGATAGAGAAACCGGCCGGGTTCCCGGAGGAACTTTTGATGAGAATACAGCAATACTTGGGGACTACCGAGGAAACTCAAGAGATGGATTTAATAGATGCGCCGTAGATATTGATATTAACACATTGAACACCGGCACCGGTTTTGTATATGATTCAACCAATCATAGGCTGAATATATCATTCCAGACCGGAGAGGAGGAAAAACAACTACGTATATTATTACCTTACCGGACTGATATTGTAGGTTTGAATCCTATAACATTGAGCGATTCCATTACTTACAGAATTGACGAGTATGAAACCCTCGATGCTAAGATAAGAAATCTGCCGGTCAGAGGTCTCCTTGATGCTTCGCAGGAGTGTATTGGTATATACCCGGAAGAGGCCGCAGTAAATCATTATAAGGCAAAATATGATGTATATACCCTACCACTCCCATACTTGTTCATTAACGGTACCGGCGGAGCCGATGCACCAATTGAAGAATTTGAAACCTCTATCGTACGTCATACTTACGATGATCTAAAATATACAGTAGGTAAGACTAGGACTGCAGAAGCTCTGTGGTCGTTCTCGACTAAGCATGTAAAGCTAGACACAGAAAGCTGCTCCGGTTTGTCGGCTTCCTATCCGGATGAGAGCTTCGGGTATTCGCGAGTTGTAACACTTGATGGTAAATATTCATCCCCAGATGATGTGAATTGGCAACCTCGCCTAGGCGGGCTTTCCGCCACCTCGAATGATATTATATGGGCAGAGAAAAATGATTCCGGAGCAAATGATGATATCCGGTCTAATATTGAGACTCACACAATAGATGTTGGAGATAATCCTAATTTAGTGTTTACTACACGATCTACTGACCCAGCTGGAAAATCGAAGTTTGAATATTTTACAGAACCATTCGATTTACTGCAACGAACCGGCAATCAGTTTAACGTTGGTGATATAGCCTGGACCATGTTTACCGCGGAAGGTATTAATACTGCACTACTATCAGATCAGCAGGAAACGTTTAAATTAGAGAAAACAGATTGTCATAGTATGAGCTCTTACGGTAACGGCACTTCTGTTCCGCTAGATTCGGTCACTCACCCACTTCTTTCCGGCTTCCCAGGAGTCAATCGATTTGCAAAAGGCGACAAACCACCTCATATAGGCTCTGTGCGATTTGCTGACTGGATCTCCCATTCCGGCCCCAGCAATGAGGTACTGTACGATGTATCAACATTAGTATGCCCTCAATCTGCTGTAGATCTTAATAATAATAACCTAAAAGGTTATTATATGACCTGTAATGACCATTTAACTCGTAAATGTTATATTAAGATCCGCGGTACATTAGTAGAGGAGCCATATGATACAGAGATAATGGATTGCATCATAACAATAGATAAAGAAGACGCATACAGCGTGAGCACTCATGCGCTATATGATGATGAGGTAAATGAGGATTATGTAATGCAACATGGTGCTGCAACGACTCTCAGCTTTGAAAATACTCAGTCTTGGGAAGACACACCATCCGGAGCCAGTCTTTTAACTAAAATGTTCGCGCCATACGCGTTATGGACACAAACTACCACCCCACCGTTTTCCGGTTACTCAACTAGTGGTCCTTTATCTGCTAATGATCTCCGCTTTGTGAGCGTTTCCGCCGGAAATCTTCCGGGGGCAGCTAGTATTCCACCACCTAATGGTGGTTTGCCTCCACCCGCACTAACTATCGATCCCGGTAGTATTATTGCTAAAGCTATAGCCACCGGGGCATTACATCAGGAGAGTGTTACATATGAAAACACCGGTGGTCAGACCATGACTTTGACGTTCAACTCTACACTACACGGCATCATACCAGGAGAAGTTTGGAGCTATACTACGTCAGCACAAACCGGAGCGGCAGTCGATGTCAATAATCCAAACATGTTCCATCTACCAGGCGCCGGGAAGGTCGTTGTAGTGTATTCAGTCACTCCTCAATCAGCTATCGGAACAGACATACTAGCAAAACACACAATACAGGTTGATAAAGGTATGTATGGAATAAATACTCAAGACACTGAGTTCACTCTAACACTTAACTAAAATGGCGCAGCAAGATCCAAATAAAAGACAAGATAACAAGAATTCGACCCCAACCTCGAATATAGCTCCCGGTGAACCGTTGTGGATCCCGCAAAATCATGATCAAGAGAGCTTTGGTCAAGGATACGATCAACATGACCCGATCAGTCTATTAAAAGGATCTAAGAAACTAGGTAATGCAATTACTAGATTTGGTAAGTTCGGTTTTAAACCATCGATGGGAGTCCATGGCGAGGATCATGGCAAAATTTTTAAGTTACCTATACTAAGAGAAGAAGGTTCAAAAGGCGAGTGGAAAGTCGTTATTAAGCAAGATGTTAAGAACAGCACCGGGTTGTTAGGTGACTTCAGATCGACAAAAGAGAATGGTCATGATGTTTGTAAGATAGATCTAGATCTGTGGAGTTTAAATAAAGATAAACCCGGGTTCACATGGGACCCGGTGGAAAAAGAAATAGAATTAACATTTGTGGATGGTGAGGAAGAGAAGGTTATTGAAGCAGTTGTACCTTACCGGACTAGTTGTAAGATTCTCCTCCCGGACGTCTTACGACAAGAAGTTACATATAGAGTGCAAGAATTTCAATCAAAATCCGCGAACGTATATGGTGGATATACCCGAAAGTCCGGCCGGATGTATGGTTATGGTTGCAATGGTTCCTGGAACTACGGTCCTTCTTGGGATGCCAGCACCCGGTATATACCGTGGATGGACAGAACGCAGAAAGTTACAGAATCCGGAATTGGTTCTCACTCAGTTTATTATAAGGTGTACACGTTACCTATGCCGCGAAGTTGGATTGAGAATATTGTAGGTAATAGAGAATATCTAGATGACTTTGATAAGAATCTCCCATATCGATTGATTAATAATACTGAGCGGTCACCGACTGCCCCGAACCGGTCGGATGATTTTACTCAACCGGATGTAGAAGCGGATGGTATAGTAGCTAGGTACGATCATACAGATAAGCTTCAGCTCGTTCTAGGAAAAACTCGCTTCACCATGTTCGCAAACCGGAGGAGCATTGGAGGATGCCAGTGTAAAACTCACCAATACGGTAAGGTGTGGGCGTCTAATGATAAGAGAATTTCTCACAGGGATCATGGATACGTCAACTCTAGTGTATATTCCATGCAAATGTATGACCCGGAGACTGCTGCTGGTGTTGCCGCGCTCCAGAGTATAGCTGACGGTTATAAGGCGTTTCCGGATAATGGAATTACCCACTCTGCGCCCAGAATCGCAAACATGTTCAGTTACGGTGTCGCGTCCGTCATGGCCAAGCCACATTGCGCCGATTACTGCTCTTGGCAACCCGGTTATTATAATCCGCTGTACTATGCTGGAGGACATGACGGCTCTGACCCTGGTGATGTGTATAAAGTAGGTACAGTACCTGTACCGCAACAAAGCTTTGATTTTAGCACTCATACGGATGACCCATATCACAATTATTTTTACAATATAGCAGAGTTTCATAAACTAGGGGCAACCGGGGATACTCGTGCAGCTTATGCCGGCCTCGGCACTCCGGCCGCACTAACCCGCTTTAACCCACCATCAACCTATCACCCAGCTGGGAATCATGTTCAAATTTTCCATTCCGAATGGTGGGATACCTTAAACTCGACCGGAGCTGCTGTCGACCTCCGGAATGATACCAAAGATAGTTTCGGAGCCTGGAGTCTCGATATACCATATGCTGATCAGAGCTGGTATGAGTCTGTCAGGTACACGGTAACAGAGAAACCTGAATTTGATTATTCAGATACATTGACGGTTGGTAGTCATAAGTGGCTAGACTCATACCCAGAAGACATAATTTTAAATGTAGGAAATAAATTTACCGGCGTTGGTGATATCGCTCATGTGATGTTTAATCACAATGGTACGCTTCCAGGTGAGTATTATAATCAGGAGCCTATACATGTTATGGGATCGGAAGATCCATCTAATATAATGCTAAATTACAATACACCGAGATTGCAAGATGGTTGGAAAACTGGTCGGGTCGGAGGTTATTGGAGAGGTGGTTGCGCGGATCGCGGAATCTATGGCGGTAGTCAGTATAAACAGGGATGGAGTGATCACAACCCGGGCGATTTCACTGATCAGTGGTTAAAGAGCAATCACGCACCGTTGAGTGCCGGTGTTTTGGATGAAAGAGATAACACTAGCTATGATCCAGCCTGGACCGGTTACAAGTGGGACGGTAAGCAGAGAGATACTAGAAATGGTGCCGGCGCCGGTGTAGTGCTCGGCAATGGATCCCCCGGGCATGGAGAAAGCGGAGCTAGTCGATACTTATACGATTGCTCTGATATAACTCACCCCCTCTCTTCGTACGAGGCGAATGATAACAATCTCAAAGGCCACTACTTATGTTGTACTGATCACCTTGACAGACATATCATATTGAATCTTACTAGAAAAAATGAAGATGATCCTATTAATTTGGGAGTGACCCGGATGCGGTTATTAATTAATAAAGCTGAAGATTATAACCTTAAGCGACACAGCACATATGACCGGAGGGTTTTAGTTGATCATGAAATATCAGTCGGTCCGACGTTCAATAGTACACAAAACTGGATATCAACACCTACTAATCAATCAGTCACTGACCGGCTATTTACTGGCGCAGGAGCCAAGACCACCAGCCCGGTACTGTTCTTAGGTCTAACCGCAACCGTAATACCAGGTGGTACACTCGATAATCCATCCCGGATCGAACCACCGGAGCCTTGCCAAATAGTTATGATACCTAATCAGCATACAGTGTCTGATACTGTAAGTAAGGGTAATAGTGAGACATGGACGAGAACATTTACTAATATAGGCGAGATAGAGGGGGTTGTTAAGTTTACAAACACATATACCTCATATCAAGGAACATATCAATTTATACCAAAGCAACCAACCGCCGTCCCACCGGTACTTGTCGATAGATGGGTAGGTGATAAGCTGATAGATTGGTCGTATACTATACAGGAACCTTTCCGCCGAGGACCAACAGGTTTTGATAATACAGTATCTTTATCAGCTAACGAGAGTGTGGTAGTCGAGTATGCGGTAGACGTAACTACTGATAACCTAGCCGGGTATGAAGTCGGGTTGAGTCATATCATAGAAAATACAGGAAAAGCACCAGAGACTGAAGCAGTCCGCTTTGATATTGATGTATAATGACAACCCCATCGAAACCGAATGATGTAACCACTCCGCTGAGTGTTGTACCAGGGGTACCCCACTGGAGACAGACGGATCATAACCAGGTAGATATTGGACAGGGGTACGACTTTCACGACCCTGTCTCCCTACAGATCGGTGGAGAGAGCGCATACAAAACCGGCACTGCTATATCAATGTTTGGTAAAGTCGGTTTTAGGTCCGATCAATCAGTCATCAACACCGATCATGGACGAATTTATGAGCTAGAGATCACTAGAAAATATGGTACTCAAGGAACATTCGATTTCTTTATAACATGGGCCATGGCCGAGAGCACCGGTGTATTAGGAAGCCACCGGACCGCAGTCGAGCATGGTTTTAATGTTTGTAAGGTTGATGTAGATCTAACGACTCTAAACCCGCAAGTTTCCGCAGAAGCAGCCGGATGGCGAATCCGGATGGAAGATGGAAGGTCTAGAATGATGCTGAGAGTAATCGCGCCATATCGTACCAAGATACGCACAGCTGACCCAGTTGTATTACAGAAACCGTATACGTATTTAATTAAAGAGCGGTCAGATGTTTGGGCCGGATTTGATGAATCTACTTTACCAGGATACGCCACTCACCCACACTATGGTGGAGGCGGTGGCTTCTCGCCCACCCCCGGTTGGCCCCGGACAAACGGGTGGAATGCAGTCACTTCTATCACCATGCTCCAAGACGCTAGGGATTACGCTTTTTATAATAAATTCACGAACGGCCTATTCCGGTCACCGTATGAGAATCTCCGACCGGAAGCAGCTCAGCATAATACATTATATAAAGTATTAACTTTACCAGTACCGACCAGTTTTATAGAACCGAATGTCGGAATTCCGGAGTGGGAATATTGGAAAACTCAGTTTAATATATACAGCCATGAAAACCTGACATATACTATAGGCACTAAAATGGACGTAATTGTATATACTAGAATTTATATATGCCGCCCGGGCGGTCAGACGTCCGGGGGAAAGTGGTCCGACGTCGCCCGCGGTCACTTCTATACATTTCACCCGGATGAAAATGATACAAAATATGATATAATAGAGTCCAACGCGACGACAACCGGAGAAGTTTTTATGGCTGGGTCAGACTCTACATGGTCAGATTTGTATCATCATGTATATAACCCAACTAACAATTCCAAGACTAGTGGATATGTTTCTAGAAAAGGCTACGCGTTTACAGCAACCAGTGCAGACTATTGGGATCGAGATTATACCGGATATATTAACGAAGCGCAGGGAGATATAATATTCTTAGAAAATGAAATAGAGCATAAGGTAATTCCTAGCGGGTATAACGCTATGTTTAATTACGTCGGAACCGCGGTTGATAGTAGTATACTAGATGGTGTTGTGAAATTTTGCCCAAATAAAACGACATTACCAATAACCATACTAGACGCCAGAAATGATACCCCGCTGAACCCGTGGCCATACATGCCATGGCCGGTGGGATCTTCCGGTCATACTGTAGATCGTATTTTTAGCCGTAGCCCCTATCTGGGCGGCAATTGGGGAAACTCCTGGACGGTGCATGACCCTCTATGTGCAGACATTCCCGGAATGGGAGAAGATGGTACATCATCGGTACTATATGATTTAACATCACTAAGCCACCCAGCATCATCATACGAAAAAAATGATATTCTTAAAGGTTATTATAAGAGTTGTATTGATCATATAGATAAACATGTTGTCCTAGATATCGTAAAAGCTAATGAATACGATCCTGTACAGCTCGACAAAACAACTCGAAGCACCTCTTATATTAATAAGTCCACAACATATGATGTACCCTTACATGCTGTGTATGACGATACTGTAGAGTTGGATCACCAAATGGACCCCGGTCCTGTTTTCGCAGCTTTTCAAGCATGGGACGAATCTCCAACAGATCCTAGCTTAACACAACAGCTATTCGTCCCATTAGGCGCTGACGTTAACAATCAAGTTCAATTTATATCATTATCCGCCGGTGCTTTAACCGGTGGATCAACTCCTAGGAACAAGCTTAAACGACCGGTACCAAAAGTTGGTCCAAAATTAAAAGTTATACCTGGACTAACTACATCAGATAATGTAGCTATTAACTCCACCACACCGCATGATATTATGTTTAAAAACACCGGTGGTGAGGAGATGATTATTACGTTTTACAATCAACATCCTAGCATTCAATCAATCGACGGTACGCCATATGATACGACCGCAACACCTCCTTCCGGTGACAAATTAGATGATTGGTCATGGGAGATAAAGCAACCCTACAGGACTAATTCATTTAATCAATCAAACACTGTAGCGTTGAGTGCAGATGAAATGGTCACAGTAACATACGAGCTAACGGCCCGCACCGGTAATCCGGATGGTTATGGTGTATTTCATGATCTAGAAGTTGATCTTGGCGCACTATATGGTGGAATAGCCTCTCACGAAGTTAAGTTTAACATTAGTGTTTTCTGATTAAATACTAATGCAATGTCTACATATAGAGCAAGACCAGTACCTGTAATAGATACTACTGCTGGCGAACGCATCGCGGAAGCCGCAGATAAAATAAACACCTTCTTCGCTGCTCTATCAACTGACTGGATTAGCTTTATAACACCATTCTCTGATGCTAGAGCTTCAGAGGTATTAAATGTACCATTTTCAGATTGCAGCTCGACTGTGGTTGACTACTTAACAGGAGATAGTGCTTTTGATATAGACGATAAGCCGAATCTAGTGATGGAAAAATGGTTGGATCTGCCTCTTGAGTTAATGATTCCGCAGATAAACCATTATTTTAACCCAAGAGTAACTGCTCAAAAAACCGGTCTTAAAGATACCACTAGAGCTCTATACTATAATCACACAACTCAGCAGTATGAATTCGCCAACAATACTGCGTTATATGATAATTATGGAGAATCCACCGGTGTAATAGGTAACGTATATCCTGATACACAGACTGTTGATTTGGTTATTAATGGTGTATACTACGATTATACAGATAGAGATTTAATACCAGGGACAGTATATCACTTAACTGACAGTCTAGATGGTTGGATGTTACCCTATCAGGAAGGCGGTATTGGTGATAGTGTATCTGTCCCAATGTCTATAGCTGTACATAGGAATGCCGCTATAATGTTAACAGATAGAGCTGTCGCTAAGCAATTACCATGCCTCCCAGCATGTCCACCACAGCGTCTCCGGTTCATGAAAGCTCCAATATATACTAAGTACATAGACATTACAGATGGAGACCCATTCACTGACCCGACGGTAACTAAGTATACTGCATATACTACTATTGGCGAACCATCCGATCCGCTAGCGGATCCATGGGATAACCCAGATATACGGAAGTATGGTTTATACGAGGAAATCCCATAACCCGGTATAAATATTTAATACGATGGCTCTATCACATTATTTTTATATAGAAGGAAACCCACCGTTCATCCACCATCAAGGTAAATGCTGGCGTAGATTAACGGATCAATCCTTAGCAGGTACAACTCTTGTCCCGGGAATCGATGATGTGATTCTCCACACCACGGCCAATGAGTGCCTAGGCATCACCGATCTACATGAAATCGCCGAACTAGAAGCAATCGTGAAGGTTTCTCCTGATGGAGAAGCTATATCTGATCCGACTAGCGAGCTCGATATGGATATATTCCAAATACATGATCTTAGTTTCCTCGCCCGCGCACAACAACCTGAGTTGACTATAACACTGGATAGTATCCTAGCCCTTGCTGGAACTCCTTACTTCTCTTTCGCTGATATTAGTATGTCTGTAAATTTTGATCAACACTCAATCAGTAATTCATATAATGTATATGCGGATAACGGTTTAGATCCAGTTACTGACCCGCCTAATTTCATACCACGTAGTGTAGCATGGCTCGCGACCATCCAACCAGATGTTTTAAGTTTCCATGATGGATTACCAGCTTAGTTAGATTAAATATTTATTATGCCACAAACGTTCACCAAAATAACACAAGAATCATTCAACTGGTCCGGTCTAGCATCAAATATTGATTCCGCCGGTGGAATCGATACAATTAAAATTTTAAGCCGGTACGCGAATAAAAGTGAGACGCACCCAGCCATTGAAAATTTTGATTCAATTAATATGGGCCTTACTCCGATATATGCATCGGATAATAACGCTGGAACCCGGTACGCACAATTCCTTGATGTTACTTCACTAGGTGGTAGTAATCGCGACCCATATGATAGATACGTTTGGAGTGGAGAGGTTCAGACAGATGCTAATAATAATAGTAAATTTACTCATACAGTGATTGACGGGGTTGAAACTGACGGGTGTCTGTACGTACCTGATCCATTTTTCAAACTTCCCGCAAATTTTGAAACAGACGCCAATGGGAATTCGAATCAAGCCGGTGTAAACATTAATCTGCAATTTAATGATTTAGCGCCATATCAATGGGTTCCGCTGTTTGGGATATATTTTGGTCGGTTCGGATCCGTCGAAAACACGTTCACCGGTCAGAACTGGGATATTTCTTATGGTAATCACGCGAGCCATGGCGCACCATGGCCTTACTATGCATCTCAAGACGGTAACAATCTATACGGAGTCGACTCCGACTACGAATCGGGATATTTCAATAAGCACATGAACCACGTGCAGTATTGGATATATTGTCACGATGGTAATGGAAATGCCATGATCGCGACTACCACCGGAGAGAACCTCACTGACCAAGATCAGACGTATCCTCTATCGCCAACGAATGAACACTATGGGAGCTCTAATGGGTATATGAAATACTCCGCGCCATACTATTTAAGAAATTACGTCGCGACACAAAGCAACCCGTTACCGACACTGTGGGAAGACCATGGTGGAAACAATTCCGGGAGGAATGAGTATTCAACGCACCATGCCGCTTATGTAGATTATAGGGTCTGGGCATCAACCCAAGGTAATGCATGTATAGGCGTAGGTTACGCTGATGCATCAACTCACCTCAACTCTCAATTAGTCGCATATGGAGCGACTGCTAACGCGGATCTATCAACTCCTACAAATTTATATATAACAGTTAATAAAACCACAAACGATGCCGGTGGCCAGCGAATATGCAGTGGCTTCCTCAAAGCCGCCGGTGGTTATAGTTCCAATACGTATACGATTGGGCATTACATAACAGGCAAGATTGGAGATTTTACATTCATGAACGTCCCTGGGGTTGTCGGAACCACGCGATCCGCCTCCCCCGCCAGCACCAGTGTATCATACGGGCACCCAACAGGTCTTATATTAAGACCGCCGGTATTAGGAGACGGACAGATTAATAGCTTCGCTTATGGTAGTTTCCATTCCGATCCGCACCCCGGGAACTACATAGTACCGGCTGGTGATTCTATGTCTGACCATATGTTCCCTGGGTCAAATATAGAGTATATATATCCAACTGAAGGTGGTGCCTATGACCCAGTTCTTGGTGCTAGTAACAACATCGCGATGCTGACAGACGAATCCGGTGTTCAAATGAGTACTAAGACCGATCCAAGCTTTGATGATGTAGAATTTTTACTAGATGATATATTGACTACTAAGACTACTATTAAGAAATCCGGAGCCGGTGAAGCTCTATACATTGCACTGAACACCGCGCCGGCGGTGATGGCATTGAATGATGCAGACGCTGTCACCGATTTTGTAATGACTATTCGAGGAGTAACACAAGTAATTATCGGCAATTATCGTATTATGGCCGCGTTAACTGATAGTGCGAAAACCGAGATAACTCGGACCGATGCAACTACGGCTATAACAGCTCCGATGAAAGGTTCATCTAATTCGAACCCTTCCGGGGGAGGTCAATACACAGTACATTTCTTAGGAACAGACATGCAGGGGACAACTTACGGTGATATTAAAGCTGGTTATCTAAAGATCTGGGCTGAACTCGTTCCTTAGTAGAAAATTTACTCTGTAAAAACTAGCATATTGTATTAAATATTAATATGCCGGCGTTTAACCCAGATCTACACTCAGTCCCGCCTTACTGCCGACCGTTTAGATGTAGCGATATATACAATTATATCAATCTGGTACCTAGCCTCTCCTATGTTAATACCGGGTTCAATAACATAGACCCCGCCACCGGAACTGTCCCAGTTGCAGATAGTATTAAGGACGGTTTTGATAAGGTTAACTCGAATTTTAAAAAGGTGACTGAAGTTTTACAGCATTTCGGTAACGTTTATGGTAAGTATCGTCAAAACATAGCTTTGACATATACTATATCCTCACTCAACCCAGACACAGTTACTATACAACCACCTCAAGTCGGTGATGTTTTATATTTTTCTCCGAGCTCTACAAGATTCCCGGATGGGTGCTGGAGCTATGCACTAGCAACCAGTGGTTATGCCTCTGAAGCCTTGGGCGTTATTTCTAATATCGTATGTCCACATGGTGCTCCTAACCTCTCTGGAGCATGTTTCACGATAACACTCAATGGTTACGTCTCCTCCGGAGACTTACCGGCTAGAATACCGGGCACAACATACTTCTTATCGATGTATGTCTCCGGCGGAACCAGCACGTCTAACCCAACCTCTCCTAATTATGTTTCAAAACCGATATATACTGCTATCAGTAATAACGAGATAATAGTCGATATTAAGCGAGGAGCGTTGATTGCTAACTTTACAGAGTGGCCATAAATAATTAAATGGATTATTCATACATAACGAGAGCTCTCCTAGGCCTAGGTACACCATCTAATTTTAGGTATGACGGTGCATTCGCTGGTAGTGTTCATAGCGAATCATCTGCAAGCGCTACTATACACCATAATGTAGGCGACCCAACACATGTATTTTTACGGAGTTCTACCGTAGCATTAACAGATTTTTATTTACCTGGGAGCACCATCGGTCAAGGTACTTTAGTAGACGGTCTAACATATTATATTCGTAATACTACACCGAAAGGAGCTAGCGCTGGGGATGATTACACTATCAAGATACATGGCGTTAACGCCGGAGGGGCATTTGTTGTGGTGACACTATATGAAGAAGAAGCATGCCATGTTGTGTATAATAAAGGTGATAGCTCTTGGTATTTGATGTCACATCTAGTAGCTTGGTAATAGTATATGACTATACCGCAATATAGCGATTGTCCTGGACTAGCAGGATATAACAGTGGCTTACCGATTTACACTGAGTATACGAGTTGTGAGCCTGTTAAAATTTGTTGGACGTACGACCCGGAATATTGTGACCGACCAGCACAAGGCTTCCGCGTATTTCGCACAACTACTCCTCCAGTTACCGGTTTGGAATCGTTATGTGTATCCATAGGTAACAATAAAATCCTAGAGGATAAAAGCAAATATAATAACACTCTAAATTTTTATAGCGACGGCGCCCTATCGCCGGCGGTATTTAACAGTCACACACCGTATGGTGTAACCCCAATATACTCTAGTATTAATTTTGATAGAGCGCATACTGAATACTATACTGCCGGGGTAGGAAATCATTATGATCTCTCCCGACAAACATTCACTCTCGATATATGGGTTGGTAATAAAAAGGAGGCGTGGCTATATTATTTTCCATGTCAAACTATAGTCAGCTGCTTCGATGCTGCAAACAACCACCGGTCCTGGCGATTATATTTTGAGCCAACCTCTGTAACTAATAGTCAAGGCAGCACCAGTACTGGTTTTAGTGTCAGCGATTCCACCACCGGAAGCTTAGTTCTAGAGTTATACGAGAATGGAGATGGCTCCGGTAGTATTATTAAGCATGTTATAATGTCCACCACCTCCAACCCGGATTGGAAGCAGTCTTTCACCGGGACTTGGAATAGGTTTGGTTATGGTCATATTTGTATAAACCGGGTCGGAGAGCTACTTAAGGTGTATGTTGATGGCGGTCTTAAGGCAACTATCAACGTACCTTTTAATTTAGCATATGATAATCAGCAATTAGTTGTAGGTCGTCATTTCGGCAATTCCGGTCGACTAGATCCAGCCCGCTTCGCCCCGAACACGATCCCAGCAAATGATGGTGATGAGAGTCATTATAATGGTAGAATATATGATATTAGATTGGTAACCGGCTTAGCTATAACTCCACCACCCGGTGGCCGCCCTCCGGATGTTTGCAGTCAGCAACCATGGTATGATATGATGACCGAAGTAGCGGTGCTGCCGTTTAATAAGCTTTGTTGGGAAGATAAGACCGCCCCGGTCGGTTCACCGATCTACTATAGAGTCGCTAGCGTTAATTGTGACGTGGACATTAACTCTATTTGCCCGGCCTATATCGCCGCTAATCGTAAGGCGGCTCAGCAGATATCATCCTTCGCTGTAGACAACCCCTCCGACCTAGCTGCGTATATGAATGCCCCTCCAATCACAATGCTAGATATATTTAACACCTGGGACCGGATGGATCCATCATCTAGCAGCTACTTCCCTGGAGGAGTCGGAGCAACCGGCAACCATGCCGCCTGGTATTACTCTGCATCAGAAAAGACATTTATTCAACCGGAGAACTCAACTGAACATGTATGTATAGTTAGTCCACCTAACCAGTATATGAATTCATATACCCACGATGTTATTGTAACTAGCGACGAAACTGATGATGATGCTATAGGATCTGTAGGTATGTTTAATATTGTCGATGATCAACAATATGCTATGATCTTCACTCGAACATGCGGAGGAGACCATCCCTTTAAAGGGTGGGGGGTCCATGTATTTTGGGGCGATCTCGGCTCCGGCTTTGGAAGTGGTAAGAGCGCGATTTACAATCCAACCTCTAATTCATGGGAGACATGTGGTGGTTATCAGTTAGAGTCTCTACCTACGAATCCCGCTAGCCGGGGATTTAACTCATGTAGTCCGGCGTATAGCAATCAAACCGATGGGTGGTCCGATAGACAGACTAGGATCGAAATCGTCCGGGATCTGAACGTGATCACTGCACGCGCCAGTCCTAATAACGACCGCGGAGAAGGTGGAAAAGAAAGAGAACCTTTACACATCCTAGATGATAATACCACGATAACTATTAATCTTTACGAGACGCCACCACCATTCGGTATGCCCGGAGGTTGGGGACCACTGCAAGGAAAAACCGGTTACGGATTTATGGCTCATTCCCAAAGAGGCTCGAAATTCCATGATTGGTATCTCTACCCTGAACCGTGGAAGCGAATATTTGATTTTACTAATGGCGCACCAGGAGAGGTGTGGGAGTTTGGATTAAATGATATTTGGTATAAGACAATCGATACAGTATGGGAGGTAGTAGATAAGACAAAAACAGTTATCACTGATTTCAGTTCCGGGCAGGATTATCAATTAGACTGCGATGGAAGTTATTCTAAACTATAAATATTAATATAATGTCATTACCAGATTATAGTAAATTAGATCCAAAGACTTTAGCAAACACGCCTCGTACGTATGCTCCAGACTTAACCGACCGGACAGCAGTTGACATCGCTAACGGGAACGCATCCGGTAGAGGCTTTGGTGTTGACAGCAATAATACCTCTACCCCAATTGGATCTAGCTATCCTACGGACGCGACTGAAGTGACTATAGTATCAGCTGATTCTACCGTTAAGCGGATAGATCCACGTAAGGCATCGACCCCTGGTACTATTATACTACAACCGGGTGAAACATTAATTACCAACTCAACAACCTCAACCACTGGAGAAACCGGCACAAAGAAGAAGGACTGTATTAAAGACGTTGTTAGTAATTTCTTTAAAGATGCTAAAGGGATGATTACTGGAGTCATCAATGAAGCAAAAGGTATTGTGACCGGTGCTATTAATAACGTTAAGATGTTAATAAGCGGGATCAGTCAAGCCGTATCATGTTTCGACCTAGAAATTAAGCTCAAGAAAATATCTCTCAAAGGCATATTTGGAGATATTAAGAAAGGTATAGAGGATGGTATTAATGATGCGATCAATTTCGTAAAAGGCATCGGAGACGCGTTAAAAGAAGCTCGATCATTTCTAACCTGTGAAAAAGGTACTGCATATGAACAGCAAGAAGCTACCATCGATGATCAATTAGCAAAAGCTACCGATGAGGAGCACATGGCCGGTGTTGGTGGTATCAAGAAGAATTTCACTTCCGGACGCGAAGGATGGGCAGGGCCAATGAGCCCTAAACGCCGCCGCGACATCGCGAACGGTAACGCATCCGGTAGAGGGTTTGTTAGCGCTCAGGTATTAGCCGCAGAAGAGAACACGCTAGGTTCTATCAAATCCACTTCTCGTGCAGAATGCGGAAACAACAATTCTGGAAAAAGCTTGACCGGTATTGGAGATGCGTTAAACATTACAGACTATGGTTAATAGCTACACAGGTATGTATTTAGGTATCGTCGTACAAAACGACGACCCGGACCGCGCCGGCAAGATTAAAGTATATGTACCGCATATAGCAGCCAGTGTGTATGAGAACTGGGTGCAGAATGATACTGATAAAAAGTTCAAATTCCCTGGTGGTAATATTGACAGCGATTTGAATACGATTATAGAGCCACTGAAGGCGATATTACCATGGGCTCGATGCGCGATGCCACTAGTAGGAGCTTCCGGTAGTGGTAGATATAATGCTCATACTAAGACCGGGACTATATCTGACACTGCCCGGTTAACAGAGACAGAACAAGACCCAGGTTATAGTAAAACTGATCATAGCTTAAATACTGATGGTATCGGCGAGAAACCAGGGAGGGTTTATGAGAAGTATGATCTAAAGCTAACAGACGCGTTTTCTGATGCTGAGAATACCAGCGTAAATAATGTCAACCCGTTGACACACAACTATACCCCATCTACTTATAGTAACATGTCGAAGGGTAGCTTCTCTATACCTAATGTTGGTAGCCACGTTTGGGTGTTCTTTGAATCAGGTGACCCTCTAGAACCGGTATATTTTGCCGTTAGTTACGGTGATAAGGATTGGCAGAGTATATTTGATATAACAGCGGAGGATCGCGGACAGGACTACCCAGGAACTTATGAGAATGCTAGTAAGGATCAAGATAAAGGATTTACAACTGATACAGAAACATATAGAAATAAATTTGTAATAAATCAGAAAGGTGGTTCTTTAGAGTTTGTTAATACTGATAATAGAGAAATTCTTAAGATGACTCATTATAGTGGATCGTTTAAAGAGTTTAATAATAAGGCTAACGTTGAACTGGCCACTCACAATGATCAAAAGCTGATACTGAACGACCAGTTTGAGACTGTTAACGGGTCTAAGAATTCATATGTAGAGAGAGATTATGATTTCATTGTCAGAGGAGATCGATTTAAAAAGATCGGTTCATTAGATGTAGATAACATGAAGCAATGGAGAAACGTAATGGCGGCGGTGGCGGATGTTAAGCAATTGTTTGACATTAAGAGAGCGACAGCAAATACATGGACTAGTCCGGATCAACAACAATCCGGACAGTTCGCGCCCTGCCCAGTGTGTAATCCTGCATCAAAGCAATTCGACCCAACCATGTACGGCTCTATACAGAATGAGTTCAAAAATGTCGGGTTTAAGGAGAATACTGAGACTCCCGGCTGTGATGAGTACCCGACTGCGATGGATTGCGGTGCTTCCGGTTGCCCAACCGTATCTAAAGAGCTTGGCCATACATTGACTCAAGGAGTGACAGTTGACCCAAAGCAATACGCACCGTATAGTATATTAACACCTCAACCAGGGAAAGTGTTCGGAGAGACTTGCCCATCATGCGGCGGTTCTGGTATAAGCCCTAGTACCATGGACGGTACCTGGCAACCGGAAGATAAAAAGGAGATAGAAGCATTTAAAAAGGTTATATTAGATGCTGTAGAGGAGTTAGTAGAGGTGGAGCGGGAGTTAGGTCTAGGTGGTAGTGAAGATATCATAATAACTAAACATAAGACAGAGACCATTGGTACAGTAATGAATGATTTTGGTTCTATACGAGTAGATACCGCCGGTAAGATGTATAATGATAAGGTTGTGATACACAAGGAGGGAGTGTTAGTCAGTAAAAAGGAGACCCCTCTAATCGAATACAGCCATGTAGATGAC
>TARA_R110000851_G_scaffold3598_6_pt1 | contig 23649 bp, 25 predicted proteins | sample TARA_R110000851 | Tara Oceans TARA_R110000851 (sample SAMEA4397627) | marine metagenome | biome: Polar Biome; feature: [DCM] deep chlorophyll maximum layer (ENVO:01000326); material: water (ENVO:00002006), including particulate matter (ENVO:01000060) such as... | depth 17 m
TCTTCTGAGAGTTCTTGACCGTCAAACATTGCACCGAGGTGCTCTGCTACTTCTTCTGCGCCCATAGTTGGGACATATACAGTAGCGGGATCATATGCTGGTGCCTTTGCAGCAACCGAAGCCATATTACCCTGTGCGACACCATCAGGAATTACTTCCGTACCGGCAGTCATGTCACCTTTACCAGAGGCATCGTGTGAGCCTCTACCAGAGGTATCGTAATCTTCTGAACCGTAGTTCTCTACATTTTCTGTAAGTTCTATTTTTGTTTCTTCTGGCATTAGAAAGCTCCTTTTAGCCTATTCTTCCTATTTATACGATTTATATTTTCGAGATGAAATCTTTGAACGCATTCAAAGTTGTTTCTTCTAGTTTCCTACGTGATGATTCTTTAATTTGTTTTTCATATCTCGCTATTTCTTGTTCACGTAGCAGTCCGTTGTCCCATACCCATTCCTTGCCTTCTAAAATGCCGTTAACAAAGGCATCTGGAGCAGATGGATCTGCGACAATATCTACCGCAGAAAGAATAAAATCATTCTGTACTTCGTTTAGCCCACCCGTTTTTTTGAGGGATCCCATACCACGAGAAGAAACACCAAGTTTTGCTCCTTCTTCAATCAAATTCTTGACAATCTTACCCATGGGAGTATCGATAACTTTCGCTTTACCCATGAAGTTATTACCATCACAATGCAATTCTTTAATGATATGCGATACTTTATCAAGATTTACTGTTGGACCCGATGGGTGATTTAATTCACCAAGGGCACGATTTTGATCTACGTATTCAGTAATGTACTTATCAATGGCAGGATTAATATGCTCCATTGGATAAATTCTACCATTACGATTCTTTTGCTCAGCCTGCATAAAGATGCCCTGAATGTAGTACTCCTTTGAGTCGTTCTTACCTTCAACGAGACACTCTACGTCTTCTACCATTTCTGTGATGAGTTTCATCTTTATGCTTACCTTTCTTTAATCTTCGACTTCTTGTTCAACTTCATCGCTGAACATTTCAGGGGCAACCTCTTTGTATTGCTCCTTTAATGCACCAGAAAGAATATCATTGAGATAGCTTTCAGTTGCATTTTTTGCATCGATAAGGTTTTCATCAAGAATGTGTTTGATTATATCTAAACTTTGTGACATTATGTTGCCTTTCTCTTATACTTAGAACAGAAATCCATTGATTTATTGAAACCAATTTTAGAAGAAATCAAATTCTCAAGGAGAGACTTTTGATTTTCTTCATTTATATCATCAAATACCAGCAATACATTTTCACTCTGCCGTGGTGTTAGTGTTACTTCAGAAAGATCAGCGAGTTCTACATGAATATTAGATCCCTGTCTTACACTTTCTCGTAATATTTCCGTCACATTCGAGTGCAGTATTCTATCATTATTTAGATTATTTTCATCTTTAAAAACGTCTTCTACGATATCAAATGCAAATTTAAATTTATTATCGTTTACTTTTTGCTCAATAATCAAATTTACAGTGCTTTTGAATTCGTCAATATTTTCATCTAATAAGTTCTGTATTGCTTTAAGTGAATTCATCCTTGTATTTCCTCGGGCGGTAACATAGACTGTGGTGGTTGTTGCGCCAGTTCTATCTGAATTTCATTATCCATCTTGATTATTTCTTCGTCAGACATCCTAAGAATATTCTTTTTGACATAGTTAGTGGAAAAATATTGACCAATAAGAGGCTGAATGTTATTCAACATCTGTAATCTATTGGTTAGTATTTCATTTTCCTTTAATTCTGTGAAATATGAATCTCTGTTGTATTCTAGTTCTATGTTTGGACTTATCTCATTCCAGTCATCTTCGGTAAGTATTCCCTTAAGAATGCACTGGACTCGTAATATGGAAAGGAAGACAGTACCGAACCTACCACGAAGTCTTTCGATATACTTGTAGAACTTAACTTCATCGCGGGTAATTTCTGCTGCTCTACCCATATTAAATCCACTATCTGCAACCGTTCTGGTCATAGGTACATTCAGTGCGCTGTATACTTTACGAAGAAGGTATTCGACATCCTCCATCTGACCAAGGTTTTGACCACCAGATAGGGTACTGATTTCAGTTCCTCTACCACCTTCTCGACGAGGAAGCCAATAATCTTCGAGCATTGACATGTGATTTCTACTGTCCTGAACCTGTCCAGTAGTCTGATCATAAATCATCTTCGTTCTGTATCTCTGCATGATCTCACGAAGATATTGCTCTGCTTTTTGCTTGGGTAAGTTACCAACATCAATATAGAAAATTCTTCGTTCTGGAGCACGAGAAATTCTATAAACAGCAACGGCATCTTCAATCTGGCGAAGCATGTTTACTGGTCGAATTGCTTTCTGGAGATAACCAACAACACGCTTAGAATTTGCGTCAATCAGTCCAGAATTTGCATACGCAACAGAATCCTTTGTAATCCGTAATCCAGATGATGGTGTTTGATAAATTGAATCTTTGTCTGTATTTGTGTACATGAAAAATTCTTCGATAGCAGAAATCATAGGTGTGCTCGTACTATTATCTGATTTTTTATCTTTGAGTATTTTACGTACACGTTTAATCTTGGTTGGATCGACTGGTCGCAATTCCGTAATTCCCCTCATGGGATTTTCATCATCAATTACCATATGATAAAACAATTTAGAATCTACGTACCAACGTCTAAAAATTTCATACGCTTTTGTATGAAAATCCATTAAACGTAGAACATAATCAAACTCGTTGTATAGTTTATTTTTGATTGACTCTGATAGGTCTACCTTGTCTAGACCTAATTTTACAGGTTTTCTGTCACTACCCATAACGATTGCATCATTACAAATGTCTTCAATTGCATTGTCAACCTCTGGAAAAAGAGCAATTCCTCTATACTGCTGAATAAGGGCATTTTCGTCACGGACTGCACCACTAAAATCTACATATGTACCAAGAATTCCTCCTGTTTCATACGTATAAGAACCATCATATTCATCCGGTACAATTGGAGATTTTTCTGCCTCCTTTATTGGTTCGACAGTTTCTCCATCTGGGGTTCTTCCTATTGTAAATCCGAGTATATTTAATGCCATTTGTTATCGTGCTCCATAATATTAATCTATTTCTGCCCATTGATATTCGACAGTTACTGTGAATTCTACTAAAGTATCTATAGCATTAGAATCAAGAGATATTGGACCAATAACGGTTGGCCAACAACCAATGAGCGTTGCAGTTTTTATTACACCCCCGTCTGCATTTGTTTGATTTATTATCCAGTCAGTAGTGAAGTCTTCCCAGTTATCATTGTGAGTATTTTCGGTATAATTATTAATACCATTACTCCAGTCATTGAACTTGTTCCATATAGATCTATTTTCTGCGTTATTTTCATCTAGAACTCTAAACGTCCACGGATAGAAGATTCTATCGCCAGGATATTTTAGAACTCTTCCTCGATATGGGATTCTTATTGGATTTATTTGACTTGCTGGTAATGCAACAGATCGAACAAAAAATCTATTAAGCTCACTATTAGTATTATCTGTACCACCAGCAGCACCTGGCCAGCTCATTTGTACATCATAACGGTGGGCTCTATTTCCTCCGTTAAAGTCATCAATAAAGTCTTGTAGATTATTATTGCCCATAAAACTTCTACCTCCTAGTAAGATGAACCAGATGATGTGTTAGTAGAAGAAGATGATCTTGATGTAGTTCTATTATTGCTTGTAGAACTTGTTGTGGTTGCGGTAGTTGGTGTAATAGTCGTGGTACTGTTGTTTCTATTTGTGTTGACTACTAATTGTATTGCCTGGATGCTACCAACAGGAAAGTATTGTACGTATATTTTTAGTATATTAGCATCAATAATTTCCTGTGTATTATTTGAATCATCACATATAGCAGTAAACCCTGTTATACGATTAGCATTGAGCATTTTTCTCAACATAGTAGTTATTCTGTTAGTGACTAAGCTGCGTGTTCTAGTATCATTAACTTTGAACATTGCTTGATCTGCGATTGTTGATAATCCACTTTCGATATGAGTAAAAATACGTACACCATTAACATAATTTAGTGCCTCGGGATCAGTGTTTGGGGATTGTGTATTGTCCGCAAAAAGAACCGATGGTTTGCCTGCTATGGTTTTAAAGTAGTTTGCTCTGGCAGATAAAATATATTTTGCACTATCTGGATCAATAGGAAATTCTAATTTCCCATTAATGAGTTCTGCCTCATACCCAGCAGGGGATTCTGCATAACTAGTTTGCTGTTGCTTTTGTGCCATAAGACCTGCAACATCAGCAGAAAGTAATGATGATATTGTTGACGAACCATCAAAGGAATCGTGTAACTTTTGACCCGGAATATCAAACCGATATCTATCACCAGCCGTTGGCAGTACTGGAGAAAAGGCTGAGCTACTATTTATCGTGTTTCCAATATATTTAGTTTGGTATGTACCAATTACTGCAATACATCTACGAGCGGTTCCAATTGCTGCTAGTTTGTTATTAATCGTTGATGAGGCCTCAGAACTAAAAACTGTGTCGATGCTCTTAAAACCCATTTCCTTTTGGAGCTTGTGGTATGGATCGCTCGAACCTACTATACATATGTTTCCCCCATATAGCAGATAATTTGAGACTGAATAAAAATCCTTTTTCCACGCAGGACTAATACTATTATTTGCATACTGAGATAATCTACCATATAAATCATTAACGCTTGTTAACTCCATATATTGTTGAGATTTCTCTTGATTTGTGCCCAATGCAGTTAAAAATGCGGATGATGTAGGACTAACGAATCCCGCATTATGTGAACTAGATGGTGCTGTCTGCAAGGGAGCTACACCATCATTAGACGAAGAACTGTACGTAATTTCTGTATTTGCCATTTTATTCCCTACCGAGAAGATACTTTGTCTATGTTATTTATAGAAATGAGTCTTCAGAGGATTCAGAATCACTAGCTTTCCAGTAGTCATCACCATCCCAAAATGAGGTTTCTTCATCATCATCCAATCCGGGTAAAAATCCAAATGGAACCATGTCATCTTCGATTCTTTGCATTTCATCCTGATATATGTCTTTTCGAATATCCATATCTGTGATATTTTTGAAATACTCTTGCCGTGTCAACCAACCAAAAAGAACCAAACACATTATGAGGTCATCATTGTGTCCATCGTCCGCTTCATATGACTGTCCCTTTGCAACAAACGTGTACATTTCTTGTACAGTTTCCATATCCTCAATAATCAACTTATCATTCTCAATAAGACTCTTGAGAACAGAACATCCAAGTTTCTTTACAGGGATTGTTGTTCGAACACCATATTGTGCATTTGCACCACCAAATCCACTACCAATTACCTGACCAGATCTACCCTTATATACTGCCTGTAGTACATTTTCATATTCTAAATCGCCAAACAGAATATCTGCCACTTGAGCACCGATGTCATTAATCTCAATCAAAACGAAAGCGTTATTGTATCGATCACCAACACTCTTGATTGCGGTTGGATATACCAAAGGAGCGATGGTGTTGTTCCTGAAGCGTGCTACGAGCTTGTACGGACTCTCAGTGATGTCTATAACAGCGAATGCACTGTAGTCTAGTCCCTGACCACGAGCAGTATCAACAACCATAACATATACATGATCTTCTTTTGGTTCCTCGTATACAGCAAGACCGTCATTGTTATTGTGGATCGGCGTAATGTAATTTAGGCAATGAAGTTTGCTTGATGATATTAGTGTATTGGTAGAACCAATGAAGTCACATTCAAACTCAGACTGGAACTGCTGTTCACTGGTGTTTTTTACCTGCTGCTCTTTCCATTCCTGATCTCGAAGTGGACCACCGGGAAATTTTGGAACCTGTGACCAGTGAACTTCTATTGGAATGTACTCATTCTTACCGTGTTCTCCTGACCTCTTTGTTGCACCTCGCCAGTAGTGATAAAACAGATTCAACCCGTTTGGAGTAGAAACCATGAGCACCTTAGTTGACTGTCCAGATGTAATCGTGGGATACACAGAGCTAAAGAACTCCTCTGCGATGTTCTGAGGAACGTGTGCAAATTCGTCAAGAAAGATCATGTTGAACGAACCACCACGAACAGCAGATGCAGATGTGGATGATGCGATAATTCGCGAACCATTCTCTAACTCAATTGATCCTTTGTTCCACTCGACGATTCCTTGTTGTAGCCAGAGCGGTAAATATTCATATGCGAGCTTAAGTCGGCTAAGAATCTCTCGTGCGGTAGCTTGCTTGTTTGCAAGTATGGCGACATTCATACTTTGATTGAACAGAATATAGTGAAGAATGTAAGAAACCATCGTCGTAGACTTACCTGACTGACGAGGAAGTTTCGCGATACAGAACCTATTGTTATGTACTTTCTCTACAATGTCTTCCTGATAATCATATAGTTCAAATGGAACAAGTCCCTCGTCTAGAGAAACGATTTTGACATAGTTCTTAATGAAATAAATTGGATCTTGGGAACACTTCAGATATTCTTGTACCTGTTCCTTGGTAAATTCAATACCAACTCCACCAGGCTTAAGATTTGGGTTCCCTAGATAACCACCCTTTTTATTCGTCATCTTCCTGTTTTACCTCATGCTTAACATCAATCACTTTTTTCACTCTACTTCGATCAGGATTAATTAGATCCTGTAGATCGGAAGTAGATCCAACATAAATTGCATTTGTGGTATTATTATTGTATACATTTTCTTCCTTATTAACCTCCTTGACCTGCTTGTGCAGATCCATGAGATCTTTGTTTATAGTGGAAACTGTATTAAGGAGTTGTGCGACGACTTCATAAGCACGAGGCGAATCTCCCTCCGTAGCCACCTTAAGTATGCCATCTATTGCTTCCTTACCCGTACCCATAAGTCCGTAAAGATTCTTACGAATTTTGTTGTAGTCTTGTTCCGCATCTGTTTTTGTTAAATCCTTTATTTCTTTTTTATTCTTCACTATCTCATTTTTGATTTCATCTTTAACTTCAAAATCAACAAACGATGTATCTAATGCTTCAGATATTTTTTCATATGGTTCATTGCTCATAATTTTTTCTATTCGTCATCAAGAGTTATTAATGGATTCTGTGTTGCTGGTTTTGTTCTTTCTCTACCATATATGTAACTCTTAGCAATAAAACTAAAGCTCGTTGTCACAAGACGCTTTTCCAAGAAACTACCCTCGTATAGCTCCGACATACCAGTACTGGTCAGTATAATTGGAACATTTACATTAGTATTTAGTTCGTTAAAATTCATTGATATTACAAATTCGGGTGAAAACACAGAAGCAACTTGCTCAACTATTTGTAAATTTTCTTCTATTGTTCTAGTAAATGCATATAAGCCAAAATTTACCAAGTAGGGAACTTCAGAGTAATTAAACGATAGCATACCATTCTCATCAATAACTTCGTTTCCATCATCATCTAAAAGATATGTTTGCCTTAATTTATTAACTTTTCTTGTTGGGTCATAATTCATACCTAGCATTTCAAAACCCAATCTAGGAAGTGTTATTTCAACTCTAACATCTTCGGTTATGGTACTTGGTTCTTGAATTCTTCTGATGAATTTTTCTTTTGGACTATATGTAATTGGTACTCTATTCTTTTCTACAATTTCACCACTGTCATCAAATTTACCGACATATACATCATTGAACAAATTACCAAACCCAACGACCAGTTTTCTCAAAGATTCGTTACTAAAAAACTGAAACATTAATAGCTACCTTCCGAGAATGGGTTGTCATCATTAAAATCAATTAAATCATTTTTTTCTATTTCTAAATTAATTTCTTCATTATCACCAGCTAATTCATCGGTAACAGTATTAGTTTGAGTAAAGAAGTCTGCATCATTTACTGGATTCGATTCTTCTATTGGCATAATTCTTTCTGCGTTACTACTGTGACCTCTAATCGTTTGTATTTCTAATTCATCCCCCACTATGGGTTCTACTGTTGGATTAAATGTACCATTAACATTACCAACAGTGAGTTCTAGTGTTTCTGCATCCCAATCAATAACTTCTGCTGTTGCGGTAGCTTTTCCAAAAATTGCCGTTTCATCATCGCCCCATTTACCATCAACTTGATATACAATTTCACCTTTAAAGTAATTTTCAGTATATCCGGGAACGCCGCTCCACTCACCCAGAGTGATAATTTGCGCTTGTTGTTTTCTTGCAGCTTCAAAGCATTCATCAATATCACATATACCCGTTGCAAAATCTTCATTGTTGTATGCAAATGTTTCCACAAACAGAACAAATGAATATAACTGACCTAATTGGTATAGTGGATTCTCATGCTCAACAAATGTTATCTCAAATAAACTTCCTGATAGGGGATAGTAAATCAAATCACCTTCTCGTGGTCTATCAATAAAACTATTGCGTTTTGTGACTTCCTGCATAAACGTTCTTCTTGCAACTCTAAAAGAAGCCCGATCTTTAACATCAATACCAAATTTACCAATTATATCACCCTCTCCACCAAACGCTTGTGAATCTTCATGATACATGTCAATTAAGTATGCAGAATTGAATGAGGATGATGCATCTTCACCAAAGATTTTATCTTGGTTATTGAGGGTTCTTGGAATATAATATACATCTCTACCCATTGAACGTATTGTTTCAACGTTAAGATCTTCGAGAAGTTTCTGTTCTCGTTGGTTGTCTCGAATGTATGGATTTCTTGGCATGTTATCCCGTTATGAAATTGATTGGTAGTTCGTATTCAGACTGCATTTTCTGTTCTAACTGTGCCACTTCAGCAAGTGCTTCCTGATATAGTTGACCACCTCGTAACGTAACTCCACCAGTCAACTGAACCCCATCAAATTTAGACAGGTTAGATCCCCACTGCTTCTTTATCAATGCCGTGACATATTCTTTGAGATAACGATCATTGAAGATTTTTGGAAAATCTGTGGGATTGAGGGCTGCATATGCCTCAATTACAATAAACTGACCCGGAGTTATTTCACTACTCAATTTAGCATCCATAATTAAACGATCAGTAACTTTACTAAAGTGTAAAACATGTTCTGGATTGAAAAATTCTTCGACCATTTTGATGTATCTCATGGTGCTGTCATATCCAGATAGACCAAGTGAACTATTATAACCAAGACCTCGATTTACACCAAAGTAATCTGTAAGTGCCAATTGATATCTAATATCAAACATATTTTGATTTGCCAATGCACCAAACTTATATACACGGGTTATAGATAGCATGTCCTTCCCACTCGGGCTGGCTGATCCAGTATATCCCATCGCTAAACCAATATTTTGTGTAGGGATGTATTGGTTTGCTATATCTTCCTCCTGTACCTGATATGAGAAAATGCATCGCTCTACACCATCAAAGTGTCGCTCCGCGAAGTATTCTAGTGCATCATCTAATCTTTCTTCTGCCTGTGCATAATCAACATTTATGTCAATTACAGGTGAGCCTAATCGTCTAAATGAATAATCTATTAGAGTTTCTCTGGAACTTGGTCTTGTTGTCATTTTACACCTCTTAGATATTTATCGAATCTATATGTGCAAAACAGATTTATTTTATAATATCAGTACTACTTGGAAGACTGACATCAATTTTATGTAAATTATTTATATCAAATTCCTCGATTTGTAATTTACGTTGATTTTGATCTCCAGTTTCTGATGGATTGTAGTTTGTAAATCCAGGCATATGAAGGGGACAGTTTAGTTTAGGATAGTCTAGCTTAGAATATTCATCACCATCCTTTGTTAACCATGTCCTTTTTTTATCGCCACATCCGCACTTACCACAATAAAATTTATCTTTTTCAACATTACTGGACATCAATCCCTCACATGGTTTTATATTTCCACCAATAGATTGGTCACCAAAGCAACTAAGAACTCTTAGTCTCTTGGTAGGTCTATTTGTTTTTTTATTTGTCATTCCACGAGAAATCATTGATGTTGCAAATGATTGCATCATATTAAAGCCTTTTCGTACCATATTATTAATCTCCGTATCTACGGGTGGTCTACCCGAATCATTATCTAAAGAGTAAGTGAACTTCCTTGAACCGCATTGCTTACATGATCTATTCATTGTTACACTATATCAGAGTCTCCAATTTGGATTATTGCTTCTGCTGTACCAGTCGAAAGGAATAATCTCTTTTTAGTTTCACCAGAATTTGATGGAGCATTTGTAGTATACCCACCTAATGTTGTTGGGTCAAGATAATATGCCTGACCAACTGTCAAACCAGTAAATCCAGAATATTTTCCAGAACCAGCGATAGTAATTGTATTTCCTACTATAGAATGCACAACACCAATAGATTCATTTTTATGGAAAGGTGATGTGGTAATTCCAGAAGTTGCCCCATTCGAAAGTGTTATACCACCGGATTGGTCAAAACATACAAATTTATTTGTTGTTATACCGGCAGTAACAGAAGCAGTCTTGTGCTCAACAGTGAAAAGGTTATCACCTGTTACAACTAGATTGCCCTGTAAAGTTATTCCATGTGGGATTGATCCCGCGATAGCAAAACCTACGAATCCAGATGTTTGACCACCAGATGATCCACGTTGAGCACTGATTCCCTGTGCAAGAGATCCCGGTATATCAATATCATATAACTTAAGTTTATTGAGCTTTGCAATAACTGCATCATTTTCTTTGGTATACCAATCAAAAAATGATGTATTTGCATTTAGATTAGGGATTTGATATTGGTTGTCTTCTACGCCCATTTGGTTTTCCTTTTATACCCTTGTTATATATTTAATCGTTATTCTTTTGGTTGTTGCTGAACTAAGATCGAAACTTGCTTTGCCCATATGAACGACTGATCCAGTTAGTGCTTTGGCATCTGGATTTTTTGTTGCTGTGATTTGACTAAATGCCTTAAAACTCGTTCCCGATCCAATATAGAATGATTTACCAGAACCAAACGCATCTGGTTGTGATGTCGTAAATTGAATATTATATGGACTGCTGACGGGTGCTGGGTTCTCTATTGTTTGTACTATACCCAACAAAGCTCCACGAGCAACTCCTGTTCCTATCTTTGGGTTACCTTCATAAATTAAATCGCCAGGTTTGGGTGGAGTTACTCCACTAAACGAAAAATCTGCAACTAATGTTTGATCTAAGAATTCTGTTTTATTTGCAGGGAGATCTAGCCCCAATTCCCTATCATTAGCATAATTATTAGCATCAACGATGAGTGAATATGCATCAAACTGTGTTGGACTAATAATACCACTTGCTGTTGTTTCTAGTGTAGTTGATATATCAGTTTCATCTATTGTTACATTCATCATAAATGCATTTACTGGAATGACTGGACCATATAGGTTTTCTTCCTTTAGCAGCCCACCATATGGTGTCAACAAGTACTTTATCGAATTTTCAAATCCAAGATTGTTATCGGTATTTTCTACCTGAAATTCAATCCGGGTATTGTTTATACCAACATTTCTTTCATTGGTAGAAAGATTGGTTGTTACTTCTACACCACGAATTTCCCAAGTGTTGTCATTTATCTTAGTAGTAATAAAATCTACGGTGGGTGATGTTCCATTTCCCTTTGCTTCTATTGAAGGGGCTGTCAGTCCAGTAAATCTGAAATCTGTGCCTGACAAATTACCAGCCTTTGGATCGAGATATACCATCTCAACAGATCCAGCTTTATTTTCCCATTCGCGCACTCGTTTATTATACCAACCTACGGGTGATGTAACACTAAATGGGGAATTTACAATTTGATCATAAAGTGGTATAGGTGTAATCGTAGAAGGTAATGCTCCAGATGAATTGCCGGAATCAAATCTAATCTGTGTATCGTTTCCCTTTAGCTTCAGTGCTTGTTGAAAAATGAAGGCATCATATCTTTCCATATTCTGTGTTGAAAACAATACTGCTCCAGATGCAACTTCAGAAGATGCTGTCTGATCATATTCATTATTGACCGCATAGAAGTTTACAGCACCAGTCTGACCAAAGGAAATTCCGCTGGCGGAACCACCCGCGACTGCTGTTTTGAAATCTAGAAGAGTAACACCATCATCAATATAATTTCCTTCATCCGAACCAAAGAAACTAACACCATCCCGCACTTCCAGTGATACCCATGTACTATCGGTAAACCTAGTATCAGTCTGTGCCAGTGGTATCCACCTATAACCATCAGCGTGTTCTATTACACCAGATGGTAGATCTGCAACGCTAGTATATCCAAAGCTAGGTCTGTAAACAGATGAATTGGCGTAATCGGTTCTGTTGTGTATATTATTACCTACACATAAAAATAAAACACCATCACCTATCTTATCATCAAAAATTACACAATTCTGGGTTTGTGGATTTTCTTCTGGATTATATCGATCATATTGCTCTGATTTTGTCCAGTTTACACGAGGAAAACATAGTCGATAATTATCACGTATTACTCTTTGCATGAAAACAGACGACATCCAGAACTCATTTAGACTTTCTAGTGTGTTATCAATATTCGATGATAGACTGTTGGCATGTAGTGACACGTAAACATTATCAGAATAAATTGATCGTTTCATTTCTCTAACAGCGTTCTGATACTTATTTGTTCCGGTGTTCAGAATTTTTCTAATACTAGACATTAAGTGTATCCTCCTACTGGACAACTATAATTTGCGACTCGTCCATCATTTGGAGAAGTGCTTCCTGATGCTGCATCCAAGTGTGCAAACTCGTATATATTTATCAAACCAAAGGATGAACCAGCAATTTCAACTGCTGTACTCCAGTCAGGGAATGCATACGTTATCATATTAGTATATGTATTGCCTGTTGCGCCACTAGTAATTCCGCTGACGGTTGCTCCGGAACAACCTGCTGTGGCTGCTATATCTCCTGTATCTCCTAGTGTATATGGAAAATAATTTCCAAGAATCGAGATTTCTTCTCCTGTACCCGTACTGTCGTATGCTCCGTCACCATATGTCAATTCTTCCCATGCAGTAAATTGTGGGATATCACCAGAGTTCCCACCAGAATCTCCTCCTCCCAGAGCAGGTCTCGATGGGAAGTCAGTTGATACTTCTTGATTTAATGTGTACGAAGTACCAACTGGGTGTACATATGTCAGATAAAAATCTTCATAATATTTTTTAGGTACGGTATAATTTTTCCAATTCAAACTCAACTCGTAAGAAGATATATCTTCATATTTCACATTAACCGATTCAGTATCAAGTAAGGTATTGAAAAAATATGCAATGGATTCTGGTGTTCCCTTTTTACCATAAAATTGGTTTATTATATTTAATATAAATCTTCTAGCAGACTGGTGTGATACAAGAGGAAGGATTTCAACCTCAACTATATTATCAGTGGGAGCAGTATTAGTATTACTTATTGTTGCATTATTGATGTCAACTATATCACCACTTGTATTGACGGAAGTTCCAGATCTAGTTGAAATGTATGGCAAAAGTATATTATTAATAGTCAATATACTTTTTTGTACAGATTGCGTTGGAGTAGAATATATTCCTTCATCTTTAATATTTTCTATTGTACCAGCAATAATAAGATTATAATCTGGTGCTTCTACACCATATTCTTTACGATCAATTAATACACTTCCCTCTGATAATGTGATATTTGATATATTCAATTGAGAAGATAATACATAAACATCCATTAGAGCATTGGCTTCTGGGAAGTAATTTGATATCAGTAAATTAATTAATGATTGTGGAACCAGCTCATTGTCTTTTAGTGTTGCAAACTTATCATCTAAGTAAAAACCACTACCACTATCTGAGTCATACAACCAATCATAGTAATTCTGTAATATGTTGATAAGAAAACCATCAAACGGCTCATTTATATTGACCAACCAAGTTGGTAGCTGAGTTTTTACGTCGATATAGTTAGGAGGAAACGGTGATGCTTTTGAATTTGGATCTTTATAGTTTCTTGGTAAACTCTCAACAATTCTATAAAGACTGTCTGATTTGTTAACAGCATCATCGGATGAACCGTCCGGTGTGCCACCATCAAATCCCAAAGAATTGTAGAAATTTATTATTGACATTAATTACCCGCAATTGTGGCAAGATTTTCGTGCTTCGCAACATAAAGATTTGATTCTGTCGAATCTACTGTTCCTGTAATGCTGACTAATGAAGTAAATGTTGTCGAATCTAAATTAACTATGCCAGTAGTTAAATTGTATGTACCAATTGTTGTTCCGTCTACAACCAAATTACCACTGCTCAATGTGGCTGCTTGATTTGTTCCATCCTTTAGTACTGTTACTACAAGGGTGCTCAGTGGATTTTTTACATCAAACTTGAACTGTGTAGATGAAAATGTAGTGATGCTGAATGCTGCTGCACTCCAACCAAGTTCACTTCCTACTATGGTCTGGTTAAATCCAGTTTTATATTCGGAATACAATTTTGCTAGTTGTGTTTTATCTACTAGAGTCACTGTCCAGTCAAGCTGAGTTGCTGTTCTATATTCAAACTTCAACCCAGCCATTACCTTATCCGAAATATCTGTTGACGTATCACTCACGATAGTAGATGTTGATGAAATTGTACCTGTGCGTTGATCATGGGCGCTCCAGTAAATAATGCCAGGGTCTGCTCCTGCTGCCTGGTTGCTACCATACACAGAAACATTTAAATTTGGATTAGATGGATCTGTATTTATAGTGCCTAAATCTAAAATATAATTCTGATAATCTGATACGGTAACCAATCTATTACCATGCGACTTTCCGCCTCTAATTGCCATATATCGAGCTGTATCTGTAGCGATATTGGAAACTCCGCCACGGGCAATAACGTTTGGATTTTTTACTTGTAGCTTACTTCCAGATTTAAACGTTTTTGCACCATTGACAATTTGACCACTGGTCGCAACATAGCTATAATATATCTGCTCGTCAGCACCGACACCGCGACCAACAAATGATCCATCAGATGCTTGATCTCCGCCGAAGTATACACTGTAACCACTTTGAGTTGTCGATAGAGTAAAGACCCTACTTGACAAATTTGTGTCAGATTGGTCTATTGTCCTGTAGTACTGCTTTGTTCCATCTGATTCCTGAACGTATACTCGCAATGTGTTTATGTCTATGGACTTGTCACCGATATCGAACTTTTGATTGCTAGTATCGAAATTTCTAACTGGTAATTTTTCAGTTACTTGTTTTCCTTCATATACAGTTATTTCTGTAGAGCCGCCCGGAGAGACATCAAACTGGTTATATGTTTGATTGGCTGATGTATCAGGATTTAAAATTTCAGTACTTTCGCCACCAGTATAATAAAACACATAAGTCAATCCATTGGGAGCGACCGCAGTAAACGCTGTTTTGTATGGATACACAGTGATGGTAGATGATGATGTATTTTGTAGTCGTATATTTGCAGTTGCGGAAGATCTATGTTGGATAACAGTACCAAATGGTTTTGCCAATGATATGATGCTATCTAGTCTCTGTGCTGTATCTAAATATGATTCATTGATAAGCATACTAGAATAGAACGCATAATACATTGTGTTATACGCAAGAAGATCTAAAACTGTATTCGCAATAGATCCTGTGTTATTCCAATCAAAACCCACAGTATTTGGCTGACTTTGCATGTAGTCAGTTATGCTTGTTTTGATGTCATCAAAGTCTAATTTGGTTAAATCTATACTAGTCATTCTTATCTTTCTAGGGTTAGATTAACCCCACCTACAACGTTACTTTGTGTATTAGGATCGGTATCAAATGCGACTACATCATACGATATTTCTACATTTATACTATTCGGAGTATTGTTTGGATTGGTGATTTTGAAATCCTTAAATATAACTCTAGGCTCATATTTATTTATGATTCTTTTTGTCTCTTCTTTGATGAATACCTTTCTGGCAGTCATGCTATCATTTGCTAATTCAAAAAATAAATCTGACAATCCAGCTCCCGCATTTTCTGATGAAAATGGGCGTTCATTTTTTCTAGTTAGTACTAGATTGGTGATAGACTGCCGAATTGAATTCAAATCTCTCTGCACAGAGATGTCGTCGGTAAATGAATTGATTCTGCATCTGGAATCAAGATCTTGAAATGTATAATCCGACATGCTAACCCTCCTCTGGGTAATTTATTTTACTGTCTCGTATTAAGGTAAGAATCATCTTATACTGTTGCAGTGATGGAATTGCATGTACAATATTAGAAATTAACCAACCCCCATTGTACTTTGCGTTTATTGGTGTGCCATCATCAGGAAAGAAGATAAAATCACCCAATTTAACATTAAGGTTTCCGGGTATGATTGCAACAGCTTGCTCAGTTGTGTATAAGTTCACTAATGCATTTCGGTAGAGGGGAACCTTTTTCGGTGTTTTCCAGAAAGTAGAGTATGTTCGCGATAGCTGAAAAATATTGTAAAAGTAATCACCATGACACTGCACACCACAACTACTCGTCAGTGCGTCTGGATTTATAGTAAAATATCCATCATAATCATCGCCGTTTGTTTGACACTGTTTCAATGAATTTTTTGCAAATTGCATTTCTTCATCTGTTGGTTCTCTGAATAGCGGAACTGCCGATGCTCCATTTTCTCCCGTACATGGACAACCACATAAAGAATTTTCTGATTCGCAACCACTATTGTCTGCTGGACCATTTATATTGACACAATCAAAGTAATCCATATATTTTAGATTACTTCTTTCTTTTGCATTTCCCTGTATATGAACAGTTTCTGCCCTTATATTTGGATATCGATTAGTCATGATGAACACCTCCCATCGTGATCATTTTCTGCGGAGAAAAGGAATATTGTTTGATTGCCATACGTTGATCCAATACCAGTCTTCGCTGGTAATGCATTTGTTCTAATATCAGGTCTTTCTTCTAAGTCATCTCGATCTATTGATGTATACTGTTCTTCCTCAACATCATTCCCATCATCATCTGTTGTTGTGACGGTCTCCATATATGATATGTCAAGTGTGATACCACCAAACGGCGTTGGTAGATTTTTTGTTCCCATTATGGTATTGAGAAGACCTATCACTTGCATCGCAGCGGGTCCACTTATGCCAGGAGGTCCGGTGTATCCACCACTAATCCCCACGGCATCTTCCATTGTTTTTAGTTCAATTAGCTGATTAGAATTCTGACTTGACATTCGAACAACAGTTCCCATGAATGTCGGTGGTATGGCAGTGCCTTGATCACTTATACCACCTGTCATCCCACCAACAGGCATTAGCTGGAATCCCGATGGATAATTGTACCCATCAGTATTAACACCTGCACCTGCAAAAGTTTTGCTATTGGTTAGCTCGTTTGTATTGTATGCGGTAAACATACCTTTTTTACCACCATCGATAGGAATAACCACAAATTCTTGCTCTTGATTTGTACCATAGTTTTGACCACCTTCTGATGATGAATCAATACCAAATTTGAATGTTATGCCATCACTACGATCATCTGCTGAGTTTCCGGCAATAAACAGTTCACGTTCCCCAGAAGATGGATTAATATCAGAAGTACCTAAAATATAATCATAGTATTCTAAATCTTCGTCTGCACCCTCGATAAAATCACTTGCAGATATTCCTCGGGGAATCAGCGCCTTTGGCCAAACTTCAACTTCAACGAAAGAGTATCGATAGAAATTATTTAATGTTGATCCTGTTATTCCATATGGTAAATAATTTGCATCTGCTGTATTTCCACCAGTGAATCCAACGATCATTGCAAAGAAATCTGTTGGATCTGTTCCACAACAAATTGAATGTCTATATCTATTCCACTGTTCCTTTAGATCATGCAACAAGGAGTATGCTATTTTTGCGTTTCTGCGTGGTTCTCTTATGTTGTCAACAATATATTTTATTCCAAGCTCACCAGACTCGTTAACTTCGCCTGCATATGGTAGCTCTGTCATATCAAACATAGTTTGCCACATATACTCATCTCCACGAGAAGATGCATAATCATCAACAATTGTTGGAGTTGGACGATTAAGATATCTTTCGTCAAAATAACCATACACTGGATCAGTTAAACTACTAAATGATGGATTGCTATTACCAGCGTTTGGTGGATTATTTCCCAGCAATGGACCAAGCGCAGTATCACCAGAATCTTCGTCATCCTCTACTGGTGGGAAAAGATCGGTATATACGTAATTTACTTGTTCCATATTAAGATGCGAAGAAATACTCATGAAATCATGATAATATGCAGTTCTTTTCATTCCCAATGTATTGATTGCATCTGCGTCTGATTGATCATCATCTTCACTAGTATCAATACTAATACCGTTGTATATACCTTTCCAATTTGGTTCGATAAGCGTATAGCTGGATCCGAAAACTCCAGCCTCCTCCATTTCGAGTATGTCCGCAGTTTTCACCAGTTTGAATTTTTCAGCTCGGTTGTTGACTGTTTCATCCATCGTTAAGTTATATGTGTGCCAACCAGAGCCTTCTTGTGAAGACTCCCCATATAATCGTTGACCATATAGTCCAGATGAACCACCTATTGGAGTAAAGTTCCATTGTCCCCTCTGAAGTGACTGATAAAAAACGTATGATGGATTATTTTCTTCTCCTGCTGATGGAGTTTTATCTTCCTCGGATTCATCATCCTCTGGTACAATTTCAGGAATTGCATAATTCAATGATGCCCTGATCAATGAATTGATGCTAGGCATTGATGATTCTTTGCCCCATGGATATCCAGATTGTTTTCGTTTAAACCAGACCCCATTGTGTGTTGGTACTATGTTTGGTGAAATCTGTGCAGTATTTACAATATGTCCATTAGTATCATCGTCTTCGGTTTGCTCTGTGGGAGACATCACTCCACCATTATCTGTTAGATCAGTAAAGAAATCACTTATAGAACCGACATAATCTCTATCTTCTATAAGCGGGAATTCTTGGTAATTTAAAGCCGAACCTTCATACGAAGCAAATTCTGCTCTATATGTAACTGCTTGTGATGATCCTTGTTTTGCTATACCGGGTGCTATGTTACTCACTATTGATACGTTATAAACATAAAAAATCAATTCTTTTATATTAGTAGTTACTATGCTTCCATCAATTATACTGTTAGTAGAAAATGAGAATTTTATCAATGACCCAGAATTTAATAAAGATGATATTGAAATTAATCTAGCAGATAAATCTGGATTTGGATCATTTAAAATTATAAACCCACTAAGACCATTATGAAAAAGTCCCTCGGTTATTGACATTCCACCAAACGTACTAGATGATTGTGAATTGTCACTAGGATCAAGTATGCTTACAAACTCAAGTTCATTCACAGGTTTTATTGATATATCATTAAATGTAATATCGTTCTTCATTAGATAAACCTTTGTACACTTTCAGCTACATTACCAACTACATTTCGATTAAGTACGGCAATTTCTCGTTTAGATTCATTTTCATTCGTAAGGGCAACAATTTTGGAGTTGATTCTAACAGTAGTACCTATATTGTAATATGCACCAGAAGAATCTTTCTCCCTAGAGGCTGTTAGAATATATGCATCTAAAATTGAACATTGACTATTCAATAGATTGGAATTATAGTCAGGTGCAATTTGTTCTATATTTGATGATGATGCAATATTCAGAGCCTGTGGATTCAGAGTTATATTATTTGTGGTGTATAATTCGTCTATACTATCTGAAAATGACGAAACTCTCTTCATCGTGAACACACCAGCCTCGAATGTATATTTATTATCTGTTACTGCCTGATCGAATGCGCTCTCGTTTTTAATTTGAACTCCCTCCAAATCAATTCTAGCAAAATTATCTCTTTTAAATATTCTAAATTTATTTTGATTTGCGAATAACTTACTTTCAGTTGATGCACCAGATGAACCAATCCTATACACTTTACACCATATTTGTTTTAATATAGGATCCCAGTTTTCAATAACGGCATATGAAATATGACAATCTAGATTATTGGGATCTGTACATGAACCAGCATCCAAATCAGATTTTAATACTATAATATCCCCACGACCTAGTTGCTGATCTGGTTCTTCTAGTATATGAAAAACATAACCAGAGTAATATCTGTTGGCTTCGGTTTCAAATCTAACTTGATCTATTGGGAGGTCATTTTTTGATGAAATGTTATTGAGCAATAAATTTGTATAGAACAAGTTACTATCTTGATAAATGTTATTTGCTAATTGATCTGGTGTTTCGTATATATCCATGAAGGTATAATTCGCTATTGGTTCATTGACAATTTTGCGATTGAATATATCAGCCACTTTGTGTACATTGGATTCGCTGTTTGTACCAAACTGGTATTTTGTTTTTGGTAGGTTTGAGAAATACATCAACCACCTCCTCCGAGTGCATTGAAGAATTGTGACCTGCTGGTTATGTTTCCGTTGTAATTGAAAACATTCTCCAGTTCGACAAAGTTGGCAACTAAATTATATGAGAATGGAACACCATTTTGATTAAGGAATGATTGATTGTCCAATGCATGTAATACCTGCATCAACATACATGGTTTCGGATTACCTAACCACATAGAAGTCACATCTCTTCCATCGCGGTCTATTGCTTGAATTGTCCATATATTCGGAGGTCGCATTCTGGTTGCTTGTGCAATATTTCCCTCACTCACAAATCCACCGACTACTGGCATAGAAAGTTTTTCCATTGTATTTGCAATTGCATTTGCTCTAAATGTATTGGCATTGTCATCAACTGTTTTTAAATTCCAGTTAAAATTATATTTTCGCTTGGAAGAACCAAGAAAACCTGCTTCAGTGGTGAGTAGTTCTAACCTACCCATTGTTGATGTTATCTGACCAAATGCATCTTCTTGGTACCTAGAACCAAGTTCAGTAAAGGTTTCCTCTACTTTTGCCATCAATGAACCAAAATCCTCAATTCCTGATAACTGAGTAACATCAAAAGCATTAGACACAGTTCCCAGTGCCTGCGCCATGTTTTCCATCATAGGGGCATCTTCAGAATATCTGTGAGAAGTACCTCGATTGATGGCAACACCCGGTAATATTACTGAAAAATCTGGCTCTCCTAAGTTTGCTCTTTCTCGCGAAGTTCTCGGAAATGGATAACAAGCAAACACTAGATAATATGGTGCCTGTGCCGTATTGTTGTTATATCCCCATTCTAAGTCAGGGTCTTGAGTTCCCATAAATTACCTCCAAGCAATTATATATATTTATACTATGGCATATAAGAGTAAATATCGTCCAGAAAATCCAGACAAATATGTTGGTGATCCTACCAAGATAGTATGCCGTTCAACATGGGAACGAAAGATGTGTAAGTACATGGACAAAAATAAAAATGTACTTAGATGGGCAAGTGAAGAAATTGCAATCCCATATATCTCACCTGTAGATAATAAGCCTCATCGTTACTATCCTGATTTTCTAGCTGAAATAAAGACACGAGATAGTAAAATTCAAAAATATCTCATAGAAGTCAAACCATATAAGCAGACAAAGCCACCCAATGCTAAGTCTAGGAAAACAAAAACGTACCATATAAACATGAAAACATATGCGGTAAATGCTGCAAAATGGAAAGCTGCGAGAGAACTATGTGAAGACAATGATTGGAAATTTACACTGTTAACAGAAAAAGAAATATTTAAGGGGTAATTAATGCCAGATTCTTCAAATGTCGATGAGCTACTCACTAACGTACATACCGGTTATGAAAACGGTATTCTTCGTTCTAATAGATTTACTGTCGATATGGTTTCCCCAATAGGTTCCAAAGAGGATGTTCCTGCATTCGCAGTGAGGATACCGGGATGGGATGTTGGTACTGTGGTGGAAACTGGGGTACTGAGTTCGATAAGATATATGCCATTTAGGAAAAACTGGAATCAGGGTCTATTTGTAACCTTCTATATGAAAAAAAATAATGTTGACTCTGTATATGATTTTATAAACCAATGGTGCAACAGCATGGTGTTACCAGATGGTCCAAACCGATACTATAACGCTCTTCTTGATTCTAGTCTAGAGGTTACGGTCGGTGATAAAGATGATCCTAATTGGATATCATGGAAGTTCGCAGAATGTTATCCCCGTGTTGTATATCCAATAGAGCTAAAACCAGTAGAGGATTTTGCCCCATTCATCTTCAGTGTACAATTCAGTTATAGATACTTTGATAACTTTGTCGGGCCTAATGGTACACTTATAGGATAATGTAATGATAGAATTGCCAATTTATGAAATAGTTCTTCCTACATCAAAAAATAGGATAGAAATGAGTCCCCTGATTGTGCGGGAAGAAAAGGCAATTGTTGCAGCAAGAGAGACTGGTAAAAAACAAGATTCTTACCTGACCTTTCTAAGTATACTCCAAAAGAAAATAAATGTCCCAGTAGAAGAACTCAATGAAACTGATCTTATTCATTGCATATTGAATCTGAGAAAATATTCAATTGGCGAAAAAATAAAGGTCAAGTTCTCCTGTCCCCACACAACCGAAACTATCGTATTGGATTTGAATACAGATAACTTCAAATTAAAAGGCACATCAAAACAAAGTATAGTAAATGAATCGAACTATGCAATAAAGATAAAAGTGCCCAATACACAAAAAACAATTGCCTCTGCTATTGACTATATCGAAACACAAAACGAAAAAATAGACTTCTCTGTTATGACACGGGATCAACAGGAAGATGTAATTGATAACCTTCCTTTGAACATACGAAATGCCATACTTGAGGGCTGCAATAATCTATTCCACTATGAAGAAAATCTGGAGTACATTTCAGGAAGTAAAACAAGAAATCTACCCATAAAGAGCGCAGAGGATTTTTTTACCTTGTGTTTTGCAATGTCAATATAGCCTCATTCTATGCTCTCAATTTTCAATTGATGCACATATACAAGTATAGTCTGACTGAATTAGAGAATATGATTCCATGGGAACGAAAGATATTTTTATCGTTATTGAACACACATATTCAGGATGAAAACTTAAAGATTCAACAGAAACTAGCAAACAAAGGACATAAGTAATGGCCGAAGAAAAAAATGAAGAGCAAGTAGACATTAAAGATATATCAAGCTCATTGTCTATTGACCATCACAATATTTCATTTTCTGATCTTTCAACAGAATCCCCACACATTGCTGATTTTTCTCCTGCATTCAGTGAAGCAATAGAAGAATTAGCAGAGACAGTTGATTTTTCTGCGAGTGACAATATATCTGAAACAGTAATAAAATCAAATACTGGGTTCAATGAAACAATGCGAGAGATAATTACTGCTAATGTTATGGGATTGCAACCACCACCAAACGTAGCCGACATAACCTATAGGGAAGAGGCTCTACTGAAACAGGGATCGCCAGGATTTCCAAGTGAAATGGATACAGAAAAATTGCCCCCGAACATAGCAGGGGCAATTCCTCGTGCATCTGGCGGTATCTCATCTCTGAGAACTGCTTCCGCTAATATTAAAGATTCACGTTATGGATTCTCTTGATCACTCCTGAGAGAGCTTCGAGAAGTAATCC
>TARA_R110000851_G_scaffold25240_1_pt1 | contig 23448 bp, 60 predicted proteins | sample TARA_R110000851 | Tara Oceans TARA_R110000851 (sample SAMEA4397627) | marine metagenome | biome: Polar Biome; feature: [DCM] deep chlorophyll maximum layer (ENVO:01000326); material: water (ENVO:00002006), including particulate matter (ENVO:01000060) such as... | depth 17 m
CAATACCCCAGTGTGCTCGATCAAATGTTGTAATTCGACCTTTCCAGTATACCTCTATTAAATACTTGTCTGACATTCTATAACCTCGAGTACCGGGTCTTAGATAGATTGCGTATCCAACCACCGGTCCTGCAGCCCTTGCCGGGTATGTTACTTGAAGAAGATCTCCGGATTGAAGTTTCATTTAATTAATCCCTTTACTTTAGTTCTTCGTTCTGCGACTTTAGATGCATCGGACAGGCAAAATGGTCGTCGACGACCACACTCTTATAGTACCATCGTTTTTTAAGATTTTCAATACTAAATTGGGGTGTGGCGGCAAATTTGAGGTACCCAAGATCAAACCGATACTGCCTCGATCGTAATCTCCAAAAGCTTTTACTACTAAGTCGCCTCGCTTCGGCTTAAACTCGACTTGGCTGTCATAGGTAGTTATGAATGGTGGTTCTGTTTCTTTCACGACAGATAGCTCGAAGGTAATGACTTTTTTAAAACTGTCCACATAGCCCTTTCAGACATGGTACTATCGACAAAAACTATTAAATCAGGTATACCCTTCTCACGATATATAATATCGGCTACCAGTCTTATCCGATATGCGCCGGCATGGGCGCAGACATGTACAACAAGATCACCAATTGCGGGCGCGTTATATTCTCGCGGATGATGTACATATTCTACTGTATACATCCGATCGGATGTCAGGTCGATCTGAGACATGAGTTACCGATCCATGTCCCAAGGATCTCTTAAATGAAGTCCGACTGGAAACCTGGGTATTCCATCGTTTGATAAGTCTTGATACTTTACTGTGAGCAGTTTTCCTATATATGACTTTTTATTTAAATATATAGTCTTGCGCTCTTTGTGTGTCCCAACCGGACGGACTCCAAAACTCTGACCATCTAAAGTTTCACATATAAACACTGCGCAACCTTTTTCAATCGCTAAGCCATCTGTTACATCTATAATTTTATATTCACTATCAATAAATCTTTTAACCTTTAAAAGATCACTCGATCGATAGCCAAACAAATATTTTGAATCTAGGTTCCTCGCCATAATACCCTCATAGCCGGCATCGATACACAGCTGTTCAAAATTTTGGAGTTCTACTTCAGTTTTTATTGTCGCAGTCTCTACAACATGTATACTTGTGTCGATGCCAATTAGGTTGTTTCTCTTTTTTTCTTCAAACCTTAAAGAAAATGGCATATCCCGGTTGGCCTGATTTGGCATATCGTATATATGATACTCTATAAGCTGAGTATCTTTCGATACTTTTTTTATTGCTGAAACAATTCTTTGAAAATCCCATGTATGTACGTACAACTCTCCGTCGGCACATTCCCCATCTTCTAGAACGCGACTGAGCGCTCGATTGATCTGAGGTACCAATGCAAGTACTTTACCTTGTCTGGAGTACAACGTAACTATGCCACCCTTCTTCCTAGCTAGGCATCGGATGCCGTCTAGCTTCGGTTGACTTGCACAGGGGTATATTAGTTTCTTTTTGTGTTTTTCGTACGACTGTGCTAACATGGGCTTAAGCAAATCTAGATATTTTTTCCGAGATTCATCAATTGTATATCCATATCCGTTGTCAAGCTTTTTTCTTATTTTAGACTCGGCATTAAATACAGCTTGACTTATTGGCGTTGTTTCATTTGACTTTCCGATGTTTTTACCAGAAGTAATTAACTCCGAAGTTTGGTGTAACTTTCCATCAACTAGGCCACGAGAGATTATAATCTTTCCATAATCTAGATCAGTTAGTCCAACTTCTATTTTCCAAGTATACGATAAACCCTTCTTTGTTAAGCCGTATAAGTTCTTCACTAAAACGGGATTTTTCATATTACCTCACTAAGCTGGAACACTAGCCATGCGCAGAAAACGTTTGTTGCAACAAAAACTGCAACGAATATAATTTTATTTTTTGTGCTTAGGTTCATCACCCAGATCTCCTTTTACTTTGTTTGTTTCATAATATATGCTGCTTGATTTGGAGTCATACAATGATGCTGTAATGTTTTTCGTTTTGATTTTTGCAACAAGAGGAGGTAATCGTAGTTTGTACCGGCATATGCACTAGCGTACAATCCGTTATAACATTCAGCCAAATATTCACTGTCGGTCTTTTTCTCAGGTTGTTGGATGCATGCTATGTATAGTAGGTAAATCATTTGCTTCTTCCTTTGCTGATCTGTTTACGAATATATATTCAAAGCTTTTCAACCCATTCGGCTTCTTTCACTGCTCACCGGCATCCATACGCTTCAAGCATGCTACCCATTCGGCTTCTTTCACTGTCAACCCATTTACTAGTATAATAGGAAGTGCCACCCAATCTTCTCGATCTCCCCTTACATCTGTTGTCCCCAAACTCTGAATCTCAACATACACGTCGATACGAAGGTCGTGGATATGCGCCGCGAGATCTAACTCCTCCTCTGAAAGCTTTTGCAAATCCTCTAAAAGTCGCCGATACGTATATGTCATTCTACCCCCAATAATATCTCTAACTGATCTGTGGACATATACAACTTCTTACCTGATGCCATCGCTACCGAATGAAGATGGTGTGTCCGCTTCATCAATGGATATACCATCTTCATTGGCTCCGTATACTCTACATAAGCTGGATTAATGCTTGATTGATATTCAACCCCAGAACTATCTTCACATGTTACCGTACGTATCATTTCAACTCCCCGTTTGCTATAGCTGCCGCAACGCCGGCAAGCCCAGCCTTATGGTCTGACTCCCAGATATCACGAATAGCAGCGTTAAACTTACTCACTGGCTTAGGCAACGAGCCATGCACACACTCATCAGTACTAATATCGATAACAAACTTACCGACCATATCAGGTGCATACTTCCGACACTTCTTACACGTGATTGCAGCAGCAACGCTGTTAAGCAACTCGCCGCATGGACACTCAAAACGGTATCCATCTTCGATTGCGCGGACTTGGTAATCTGATAAATTTAACATGCTCATTCCTTGGTTGATTTGTTTTGTTCTTCTTATATATATAATATAACCTGTCCTACAACATGCTACACAAACTTTAATTACTTATTACTTTTAGTTTATTCCTTTTCCACCAACCTCGAGGCATGACCGGTTTATCTGAAGACCATATCACATAGTAATGTTCCGACTCGAAGCCCGGATCCTCCTCGAGTATCAGCCCAATACAAAATATTCCGCGGCGCTGGTCTTCTTTTGCAATAACTAAGTCACCGACTTTCATTCTATAATTCTCCTATTATAATAAAAAATTCATTTAATTAAGCACAATTGACATTCACTAAAGACAGCAATACCACGGCGACACAAAACTTCCCACTGTTTCAAAGCCCGCGGCAGTCGATATCCATCGTAGTTCTCAGCATGCCAACATTCCAGGACGATCACACCGATCGGGGGATTCGTGGAGGGAATAAATGGGTGCTTGCTCGAATAGCCTATTTTAACTAAGTCGCCGACTTTCATTGTTCGGTCTCTATTAACTTAGATAGCTCTTGTTCGAGCTGCTCTATTTGAAGCATAGCTTTACCATATGACCTTAGATCTCCATTTCTTTGTAGATAAACTGACTTTTCATACAGTTTAGATATTTTCCTTTCCAGCTTTACTCTTGGGTCAGGAACAAAAAGTGATATAATAAAATTAAACATCTTCATTCTTCCTCCAGCCGGTTGGCCCGAATCTTATCCCGGTTCTCGTGACAGTCATCACAGCTGGTATATATCCAGTGGCCGTCCCTCTTTTCTGCCGGCTTTCCACATCCCTCGCATATCTTGTATGATAGAGCCTCAGCCTCATTAACAAGTTTATAGATTTCGTCATCGCCGTGAGTCATGTAGAATCTTAATCCGCCAAACTTCTCTTTCACCTGGGCTGCCCTAGGGTGGGATGATCTGTACCCATCACAAAAGCATGCGAAGTAGTTACCGGGTGGCTTTTCTTCTGAATCTGGATCAGCGTGGATTGCCAGGCATTTGCCAGGATTCCGGCTCTTCCATGCGTAGTGACGTTCCTTGGTACAACCACATCCATCACATGACATATTGGGATTATCATAAATGAACTTCTGGATGAGAGGCTCCAGTTTTGAGGACAGATCCCAGATGATATCAAACCACCCATCACCAGGAAAGCCCCAGCACATAGCGGTTGATTGCATTGAGGCGTTCCTGTCTCCATATAGGAGAGGGAATGCTTTTACTAATTTTTTATCATTTTCTTTATTCATTCTTCGTTATCCTTGAATAGTTTAATATCACAATCTGCTAGATTGAAAATACTGTTTTGATGATTCGTATAACATAATGTTAGCTGCCTGTGATGTATTTAAACAAAATCCTGGTCCAGGCATGTCAATTTCAACGCAATCAGAAACGTGAATGATTTCGCCAGGAACACCAGATGTCTCATGTCCAGTGAATATGCAGATCTTCTGCTGAAAGTCGAAACTATAATCTCTTAGCTTAGTCGACTTTTCACACATTTCAGCTGATACTATTTTAACATCATTTTCACTTGCCCATTTGATAAATTTGCCAGGGGATGAGTGCTGAATGATATTAATGAAATCAGACGTTGAGCCTGATAGATTTTTTAATTCATTTCTGTCAGGTATAGAACCGATAACATGAATATCTTTTACACCAAAACAAACCGCGGCGCGCATTAAAAATGCAAGATTTCCATCATGCATAAAGTTGACACATGCAACAGTGATTGGCAGATATTTTGCATTCTGAAGCTTTTTATAATATCTTTCTTTTCTTGACTTCTTCCTAATCGATAAGTGGGTATTAAACTTACTTTTTTCATATACCGGCGCGGTTGGCATGGTTCCTTCAGAATCTATTTACGTAGTGTTTGTTTTCAATGTTCAGCTAGCTAACCTATAAACCATGAACTTTAGACATATAATTTTCAATTCCTAAAGATTTATTTTTTAATCCTAAAATCGATTTAATTGGAACAATCCTACATGATCGATCAGCTGGGGTTATGTGCGATGTATACTTATGCCACGTATAACTCGGAATAAAAACAACATCTTCTCTATTTGCAAACCCATAACAATACCATTTATTAGGCCCAATAAATTTTGTGCGTTTCATTTCACAGAGCCGAGATACTTTTGATCCCATCGCAAAACAACATTCAACATACCTCCTTTCTCCGTTAAGTTCATACGTAATATCCCCTTGTTCTTTTTCTATAATAGCTAGCTGGCGGTCTGTTAAGGTGGGTTGTTTTTCTTTATAAAAATCCCAAACCATTTCAAATTTAATTTGTGGATAAAGATCTTTAAATTGTGCGAAGACCTTATCTTGAAATCCTATACCAGCTATAGCTCTTGGAGATGTTGCAACGAATGGAGTGTATGACATATATATTTCCTAGATTAAGATATAATATATTATACTTTTATATGATCGATTTTACAACTGTTTTATTATTTAGGCTGGTGGGCATGATTTAAAGTATAGAAATGATTTCTGTCCATGAAAGTCTTCAAACTCTATTTTTTCGTCATATGCAACACCCGCGTTAACCCTAGTATAAGGTCCTTCTTCAATAATTGGATTATTTTTTTTGTAATATTTGCATGCGTTAGTTAATCGATCCCTTGTTAGCTTTTTCGTCTGCTTAGTGTAAGTTCCGTCATGCTCTTTTTTAAACGTAACTATTAGCTCGTCAAATTTGCTTATTCCTTTGATTCCTACTTTCATTTTCTTTTCCTTTTTTTATTTATTCTTTCAACATTAAATCTCATCGTTACTATTATATCGCCGTTAATTAAAAGGTGAACATAATCTTTTCCACCCTCGCCTTTTTTATTAAACCCTATAACTAGGCCGGGCACTCGCTGGGTCTGAACTAGATAGACAATATCTCCTATCTCGAGAGAAGCTTCAAGCCATCGAGTCATAATTCCACGGGCTTTAAATAGCTCCAGGCGGGTGGATCGACACCAAATATTTCACCCTCAAGATATATGAACTTATCGATGCCAGTTAACTCGCTGCACTGGACAAGGTTCAGATCGACCTTTGTGCCCAAATATACTGCAGTCCGACTCTCTTTAATTCCGGAAGTACGGCGATTACGATTATAAACACCACGCTTAAATGGCCGGCCGCGGATGTATACTAGCCGGATACCATGGTCACCCGGATACCGATAGGCACAAAACCACTGTATATCACTAGTAGGAGTAAGTAACATTCCCTGTTTTAAATCTTTAACAACCATAACGTTCTCTAATTAGATTCGGATGTATACTCTCTGCAGTTGTGTCTTCTTCGATTACGACCTGGCCAAACTCTTCAGCAACACGAGCATAATGGAAAGCAAGATTTAAAGCAGTATTATCATTTGTATGTTTGTATGTCTCCATATACTTTAAATATACAGAATAATAATTCGGTATGCCGGTTAGCGACTTGGCATTTTTAGTTTCAATTACTTTCATACGGAATATTCCTGCTGATCAGACTCAGTAATATTGATTTTATCAAGCTTCATGATGTAACTCTAACCGTTTGGTTTGTTCTTCCGTATAGTGCCAATCACCGTTAATATTGTCCCAACGTACGACTGTATAATCTTTTGTAACATTTAATATTGTGCCCACTGCTTTTTCGTATTTCCACATGGGACTCATAATTACTCTATCACCGACTTTCATCTCATCCCCGACCTGTACCAGACTCGTGTTCAGGTACGGTAATATCATGAATCCAATTAGACGCGCGGTCTGAAGCGGTAAAAAGATATACAATCTCGCTCAATGGATGTGCTACAATGTTGTGCAGACTCCACTTGAACGGGCCTAACTTTGATAGAAATTTATTGACTTTCATTTTATCCTCCTAGTCTTAATAATTAATTTGCGTAAACTTTAAAATTGTTAACCTTAAAATCAGAATAAGTCGTATGGCTATCATGATATCTTACAGGGCTTAACCAACGAACCCGACAGTGCCAGTCCCCAGTGGCTATCGATTGCGTAACACTTTCAACAGTTGCAAACTGTCCAAAGAACCACTTAGCATAAGTACCCTCGTCGTTAAACATCACCAAATCACCGACTTTCATTAGTTGTTCATCAAATTTCATTAATTGCCTCCAGATCATCTGTCCACTCTTTATCGATGGTTCCGTTGTGCCACATAACTTTAACGACTGGCGGGAGGGTCTCCTCCTCAGCGTCGACCACTTCGACAATAATACCCCACATATCTTCCGAACCATTGTGAGGTGGGCGGTGAAGTGCTCGAACCAAATCACCGACTTTCATTAGTTGTACATCAAGCTTCATTCATCGCCTCCACACTGACTAACCAGCTTATACGAACTTGCGGCATGCCACATATCGTCTGGTGTGTCTTTAAACTGAATCCAGAATCCTCTAGCATCCGACTTAAGAGATCTGATTATCCATATGTTTTGCCCTACTGGGTTAGCAGCAACTAGACTGACCATATCACCGACTTTCATTCTGTTTCCTACTTTTAAACATTACTACTATTTCTTCCTTTTCAACAGCATACATGATTTCACCGTTACTAGCTTTTAAGAGATCGAACCACTCCCCATCATAGCTCCGCGAGACAATAAGGCCGGCGGGTATACACCCTTCGGCATCAGACCATGTTTCAGACCAGCCTACGTAATCACCGACTTTCATTAGTTGTTGTTCATCAAATTTCATTAATTACCTCAAATTCGTTTTTGCCCCATCTATTATCGCATCCTTCTGGGTCGATAAACATTTCTCCGTGGAGATAAGTTTTTACACCAACATCGACTTTGCCTTGATTTTCCATCTGAAGATGAAACTCTAAATTTAAAGCCATGCGCTCAGCTCTTTCCCAATTGAGGGCTGCCCCACGGACTCGGTCTTCTGTATCCCCCTTATATCGATACCACACTAGATAGATTTTTTTCATAAATCACCGACTTTCATTGATGATCTCGATTGATGTATGAAAGCCCTCAATATTCCAAACCTGATCTGCGGCACCTAACGCTTCATCCAGCGTTGTGTACACCACGGCTTTGAGGCTATCCCACCCCTCGCAGACCAGGACCTGGCCGGCGGGCCAGCAGCGCTTATAGTCCGGATCAATTTCAGAAACAAAATCAGAGGTACCCCCGATTCGAATCTTAAATGGGCCATTGTCTCTGTCTTCTTCGTTAAACGTTACTCCGGTATGAGTTCTAGTCATTAATCACCTCCACGTTACATCGTTCATCAAAAGAATACCATCGTAGTGTTTGTAGATCATCAAAGTACTGGATCCATACACCTACCTTGCTCTTGTATTCCTCCTCTTCCATTACCATCCCTAGGCTGCCAAACCGGCTCCGGACCAAGTCACCGACTTTCATTGATCACCTCCAGTGAGCTGCTTCTTTCAGTAAATATCGTGCCATCGTCCCACATAACCTTAATATCCCTATTGCCAGAAAACAACCCAGTTTCAACAACAATGCCTGTTGCAACGATCCATACTTTCTGAAATCTCACTAAATCACCGACTTTCATTTATTACCTCAAACAGATCAGGGCTGAATTGAGAAACATTCCCCCCTCCCCATAATATTTCTATCCCTACTAGTTTATAGTAATGGTTTTTGACTATATTTACAATAATTCCGTCAAATCGTTCCTGCGGCGGATCCGTCTTTCTCGTTTTCAATGTTACCAAATCACCAACTTTCATTTCATCAGTACTTGGAATGTGTTTGAAAACTTCTGCCAGTATTTTTGATTAATCATACTACCGAACTTGCGGGCTGAGAATGATTCATATATCTTACTCATTGAAACATTCGGATACTTTACCTCTGCGCCGGCGTTTATTAAATCTTCTGTAATGTCTTCAAACCAATGAAACTCTATGAGCTTCTTGTTTCTTTCAAATATTTCTCTGTTGCCTGGTTTATTTAAGCATGCTTCTCTAAGATCCTCGTCGTTCATAAATTTGGTTGCCGTTTTATCTCCGACTCCCTTGATGCCCGGGATGTTGTCTGCTCCGTCACCACGCAATGATTTCCATTCAAGATAGTTGTGTGGTGGCCGTTCAACAAATTTCTTTTTCATTGGATTATAGATTTTAAATTTGCTGTTGTCTAGACAATCATACAGCTGAATAAAATCCGAGTCGTTCGAAACAACAACCACATCATGACCTTCTTCAGTGTAATACTTTGCTAGATTAGCGATTACATCGTCACACTCATAATCTGGGTGTCTAATCTGGATAATTGGCAGGCTTTCTAGAATCTCCCTGATGTCGTTTGCTTGCCGCCAGAAGTCATCTGATCCCTGAGGCCTCTGAGCTTTGTACTCTGGCAAGAGATCACTACGATGTTTGGGCCGGCCCTCAAGCACAAAATACGCTTTCTCAGGTAGCAACTTTTCAACCAATGGTTTTAGACTACGAAAAAAACTAAAGACTATTGCGTCTTCGCCTTTCATAAAGCCACTCCGAGCTCTGTGAATAAGATTCATACCGTCAAAAAGAACTATTTTCATTTTATCTCCTGTTTTCATTTATTACCTCTAAAAGGGATTTGGCAATTTGCCAAACTTTGCCAGAGTCACTCCACATGACGTCTGCACACCAATGAGATGGATTGCCGGCAATATACTCTTTTAAAATTATGCCAACTGGCGTGTCAGACTTTTTATCTTTTTGGTTGACAACTTTATTTCCGCCCACTAGACGGGGGGGCCGGGGTTTTCTTTTTACCAAATCACCGACTTTCATTGATCACGTCAATCAGGTTTTTTTGAATCGAGCTAACAATATCGCCATTAGGGGCACGCTCTGCAAACCACATGACCTCAGCATACTCGTAATCTCCAGATGTACGAAAGCCCATAAAAAGTCCAAACTTCCCGTTTCCATTTTTTCTTTTTACCAAATCACCGACTTTCATTTATCCCACCATTTTTCAAACATGTAATGAACTGCAGTCAATACAACCCCAATTACGACTGTCAGCTCTAACGACTTAGTTGCGTTGCCTAGATAAGCATAAGAAATCGCCCACCCGCACAACGTCGATATCAGCCTCCATACTAATACTTTTTTAAATTTTTTATTCATTGATCGTCTCTAAATGTTTATAGTGGACATATTTTATCTCATCTTCAAAAAGTATACCAATCAGTGTGGGTGCTCTTTTAGGTACCTCCACAACAAGTCTAGGGTTGGGCCACACATGCGTTTTGTTAATTACCAAATCACCGACCTTCATAAACAGACTCTTTCGGTAACCATAGCAATATACACATCTAAAGCAAAGATAATAGAAACTAAAGATATTATAATAGAGAATATCGAGGCACACATCGCCCCGGATGCATACCGCTTTATTTCGTCAATAGTTTTAACATCGATTTTCATATGACTACCCTAAAACTTCTGACTTGATTTTTTCAATATGCCGACATCGACGTCGATACCCATATCCCGGGCAATTGCATGTATATACCTTGTTCTTAAAGCTAATGTTGTATACATCTCCTTTGCTACCGGTAACCTTCCACTCTTTTGCTACTGACTCTTCGACTGGTGTGACTTTCGGTCTGTCCCACGACATGTAATTAGACAGCTCATCAAAAGTAGTACTATGCGGGATTTCAATCCATGTCGAACCAGCTATAGCGTATTTAATCCCTAAATGATTTGTAAACATTGCTGGGTTCATCGTGACCTTTACTGGATTCATGTAACCACCTTTACTACTGCATGCAACGCATCTAATGCGGCGGCATCACTCATCCGATGATTTTCGCCACACTCAATAAGTCGGCATCCCATACTATCCCGAAGTGTGCAACTACTTTCAAAGGTAACCAACTTATCATCAGCGCAATGAAGAATGGTTGTTGTCTCATCGACGTGAAGAGGGTATACCTTAAACTTTTCCCATGCCGGTGCAACCAAGATTTTTGGCACGTCTCCAGTTGGAAACGACACGGCGACTGCGCCACCTCTGCTGCTACCAACAATAACATCAGGTCGAAAATTTATAAAATAATCCTCTGCCCGGGCCACGCTAAGTTCCCAATCGTTTTTAGGCAATGATGGGGCGATGACTCGATATCCTTCCTGTTTAAGAAAAGTAGGCTTGCTACCCTCGGGGTTTCCTTCTAGTCCATGTAAAAATAAAATCTTTATATCAGGCATGTTGTTTATCTCCAAAGTGTTACAAAAGTTCCGAATTCGCGGTTGAATGTATAAATCAATCCTTCATAATCTGTCAGGCGCATCTCGTCAAGTATACGCTCTGTTTTTTCTTTATCATATCGTAGGGTCCGGCAAAACTGTTTGGCATATCCAAGAAGAACGAATGCGTTCCCTTCAGGACCAGTCAAATCGATTTCAATACCAGAATCTTTTTCTTCTTTATTTCTTATAGCCATTATTACGCCACCTCTTCTAGAACGATAACCTTGTTACGCTGGATATCCCATGGCTTCGAGTAATCTACTTCGATGTCGGTCTTCTGGGCGTAACTGTACCAGACTCCATCACGGAGCATGCCAAGATCTCCAGACCCATCCGGACAAACCATGTGAGCTGGGCTAGCTTCAAGCAGAGAGTATGCATGACGATTACCACATGTAACCGGAGTTCCGTCAGCATTCTTCAGGTCGACACATTCGAAGTCAATGTAGACATCGCCGATACCATCCTTGCTGAGAGAAGCATTCAGGGTAGTCTGCTTGATGCCGATGAGACGAACCCGGGTTTCTCTGGGGAGTTGAATTTCTTCGTAGCCGCAGTAACCGTAGCCATTCGCACTAACGGTGCTAGAAGTATGCAGGACGTCCCCGAGCTGCCAGGCGAACTTATTGACGTCGTTACGGTTGAGGTTCATAGTGTTGAGATATTTTTCTTTGTTTGGCACGAAAACTCCTTGTTTGTTTCTTCTTACATATATAATGTATCCCACCTCTGGGCATGCTACACATGTTTTAATAAAGTATTTAGCTAATCACTTCAAGCAGTTCTCTCTTGACGTAGAGTGATTCGCCATTGACCGGGTTCAGAACCCTTGCCCAGCCGCCGGTTGGTCCGGCCCAACTGAAAGACACTCGGCAGCGCGCACGCTCTACAATCAAGGTATCATCCTTACGGATTGCAAAGATCTTACACCTAGGAGGTAGCTTTGATTCACCGGCACTGTTCATGCCCTTACTAGCTGGACTGTCATACCATGCATTGACTTCATCTTCTGTGAGGTGCCGCCGGCCTTCGATCTGGCCAGCATGGTCGTTTGCCGAATGTGACAGTGGATAGTCTCTTTGGCCGCCGTTCTTGACTGTGAAACACACGGCTGGATTAAGCTTGACTAGATTTCCTTTACGCATGAAAAACTCCTTGGTTGTTTTCTTCTTACATATATAATGTATCTTATTTGTGCGGTGTTCTTAAAAAGTTTTGGGAAAAGAATTGTCCCTTAAATGTCAGTGACGCATACACCATATATTGCGGCCGCATTTGAACAAATGTAAGAAGGAAGAGAAGCTGTTGCCTCGGTCGCGGCCGAAACAAAGAGTCTAGCCTTTCCAAGTCTATAGTCATAGCCGCCACATAGACTATATCGGTAGTCATTGTGGGAATATGATTGGATGAATGATCGTAGGGGCTGCGGTACTGATGGATACTGTATGGGCATGATGATCTCCTTGGTTGATTGTTTTGTTGTTTTTCTTATGCCCGGCCTGAGAATCTGTAAGACTCGAGAGTCATGTTGCCCCAGGTACCGCGTTGTTTATAGACTTGAGATTTGATATCTCCCTTCATGTCAATCCGGACTTGCATTTGAACGGATGCTCGGCAGCCATTGGTGTCTTTGTACCAGCAGTCGATATAAACTAGAGTCATTGTGTTTCCTTGGTTGGTTGGTTTGTTCTTACATATATAATGTATCCCATCAGAGAACATGCTACACAAGGTTTAATATATTATTTATTTTTTATTCCAACTGAGGTTGATAACGACAAGATATCGAGGATCGATCGGTTATAACGCATTGTGCAATTGTCGCTCCTAAGAAAATCAGAATAAAGATCCCCGCGGTAGACACACAACCTTGCCGGGTTTCATTATATAAAGCACTCATATGAATCCTCTTATTTTTTAAGTTGCGGGGATGACAGGTTCTCCGCCGGACACTCAATTTCCCCGCCCTCTTTATGAGATGGCTTTTTCGGTATACTGATTAACCCTTGAGGGGTTTCTATAATACATACTTCTTTATCACATTGATCGATTACACAATCAGTCGAAGCCGGAGGAATAGCGTTAAAAGCCATTAATAGTAAAATCATTTTAGTCCTGAACTAGCTGGTTTAAATTCTTTTTGAGTAACAGCATGCACATACTATATATAACAACGGATCTGATACTGCAATATTCATTTCAGTATATGAATACTTTATCACTCATCAATTGCGGTGTGGTTGGAAGTGGATCATCTAGCTGCAAGAGACAGTCTCCATCCCGGGAGAGAAGACACGTTGCCATGGTTCCATAAAATAGTATAGGTTCTTGCCTTTTGTGAGTGATACTTCACCTTCTTGGTGTCAGACAAAACACCAGTACGAGAAAGAACTAAGCCTAACCACGACGATTGTTCCGGTCGACCCAGCGGTAGATCATATACATACACAATCTCCCCAACGAAGAATTCGCCATCTTCATTTCGCGACGACCGGTGTGCTTTACGGAATCCTTCTTCATCCCCCGAGGGATAGCGGTGGATTGTAATATTGTCTTTAACCACGGTATACTCCTTTTTACGATTATATATATAATATAACACGTATTTTATCCGGCTACACAGATTTAAGCTTGTCTTCTAATACTCTCCAGCTCCACATCTCGGCGGCAAACTGTGTAACTGTTACGCCACCATGGTAATAGCTGACTAGCCATAAATCTTTTTTTTCTATATACTCGATATCGATAACTAAAGCTACCGAATCGTTAACGACGTTTTGAATCAGCATAGTATCAGAAGCAGACAGCGGTGCTTTATGGACCCATGTATTATTAAGGAGCCAATGATTAACAGCTGTATCTGTTTCTGATTTATTCTTTTTTACTGATCGCATGCACTACTAATTATTCGGAAAATTAGTAATGTTAAAGCCAACATGTAATATTTGCATGAATAAACTTATCTAAACCCAATTGACTAGTAGGGTTTTTTTGACGAGACTCAAAAACCTTATTGTCAGAAAGGTTTTTTACGTATAAGCTAGCGCGGCATGGCGCCTTGCTCTGCGATGCTATCGACAAGGTACGATCGTTATCAAATTGAATCTGATATTCATCAGCGCTATGTCGCAAAGGCAACCACTCTTCAAACGCCGCATGTGCAGTGCCCAGCATCCCTATCTGTTTAGTTGTAAGATTACCTAAGGCCATGGCCGCGGTAACGTTTGTTGATATATTGATTTTCATGTATTTTCCTTTAATTTAGTTGTTAAATCTATATTCGAATCCGGCAGAGTACAGATCCCTTCTTCAATAAGACGATTAGCTTGCCGACCGAACCAACCTTGAAGATGCCAACAAGCGCCGGTATCGATCAAATGTTGCCAGGCTTCCGTAATTATTTCTGCATCATCACATTCGATGAAACCTTCAGCTATTCCAATTGCTTCAAATTTATTCATATTCATTTCTCATTAATTGTATTTATTATAGTCAGATTTTAAATTATTTACAATTATTTTTTCAGCTCCTTCCGGCGCCGCCTAGGAAAAATTTTCATTTTCCGAACCTTGATGCAGGGACGCCGCTACGTGTTCCACACGAACCGTCATCCATAATTCTTTGTATACGGTAACCCAGGGTCATAAACCCACACATTACCAAACAATGAACCCAATTGCCCTTGCTCCAACCGAAACCATGCACCGTCAATATACCCCTCAACTACCCACTCCTCCGACCCCAACCGTTCGCGAAAACCCTCTCTACTAGCGTCCCGAAAAATATTGGTTATCAACCCATACCCCGCAGAATATAAAGTACCCGATACTACCGTGCTACGAGACAGCTTCAACATCTCCCGCCGCATGGCACTTGAACGGGACCGGCTATCATATGAAAACAACACCCCATAACCCTCGTGAAGGATTGGGCATTGGCCCGGGCTCGTAGTCGTCATCAACCCGTATATCCAATCATAAAAATTTCTCCCCTTCCCGTCAAAATCGAAGCTAACGTGAGACATAGTGCAAACCTACTGTCACGTCAGCTAGCTGCATGCAGATCTCATCCTCTAATAAAAATGACGTACCATATACACATGCGCCCTCCGGTGCCATCACTCGCGACGAGGACAGTCCGGATGTCAAAATATAGCCGGCCTCGAACTTAACGTAATCATATAAAACTTCATCGTTGCAAGGTTGATCAGTCTCTACGATTACCTCTGTCCATTCTTCGTAATCATGACATGTCCAACTATACTCACCCCACTCCAATAACCGATAAGACGTTATAATGTCTTCATGATCATTCGATGAAACAGCACATCCAATCATTCCTAATCCCAATATATACCACATACAACTATAACCTAACCAATTTTAAAATTTAATTAAACCCAAATCGACAATCTACCATCATGTACAACGTCATCACGCTCAATACCGACAGACTTTTTTTCGGATCCGGAAACCGCAACTAAGCTAGATCTCCTATCTATATGATCACCAGACGAAGGGTTGTCAGACAATGAATCCATATCAACCGAATCCACTGGCTGCACCCTTCGAAACCTATCACGTGCATATGCTACAACGTAACGATAGGTCGCGCTGTAGATACTACTAGCGTTCATACCTCTTGTTCCCATGCCATAGCCTTAACAACCTCGAGGAACACCCAATCTGGATATCCTGGATAATTAACGCCTCGACAAGTGGTCTGACCATTCTTCTCAAACCCTAGATCTCCGCCATCTCCACCTGCAGCCATATCAGTATATTGATATTGTACTTCGCGTAGCATACTTGACTCGGGTACAGCAGCCTCCATCATCTGATAATGCTCTACAAGACGCATAACCTCTGTAATCCACTTTTCATTCTTTTCTTGTTCTTCCATTTTCCTTCTCCATGTTTGCAAATAAAACCATTCACCCTGTCGACCGGTAATCATCTTCTCTCCTATCCCTCTGAAGTAAACAGACCGCGTGTTGCAGTCGAAAGAGCCAAGTAATAACGATCGTTGTCGTTTGTAGTCTTAAAAACTGGAAACTTATCCGTACGATTAACCCACAAGTTAAGATGACCATGAGTACACTTTGGATCCCCGGGCAACCCGGTCTTCCGCAATGCATTGGCCTCTACCGCGCTTTTAAACGTATGCCCCCATTCACCGGTACCCATCCAATTTACAGCTTGATTACCCTTAAGTCCCTTACGCGAGATAACGTATTCCCCGGGTGGATATATCCCTACCTTGATCATTGCCTCTAGAGCACCACGTGCCTCGCGAATCTTATTCATCAAATCGACTGGTGCGTCCGATGCTAGGTTATTGCAAATAACCACGTTTGTTTCTACTGTATATGACATTCTATTCCCCTTTGACTACGTAAGTCATTCCTTTTGTTGTTAATTTAAACCCTGACATTCTATTGTTCCTATCTATCTTCTCCCAAAGGATATCCTTATATCCACCCGTACGCCAGCCTCGATGTTGTGTACCGGGCCGATATATGTAGCGTCCCTTAGTAAAATACGTCGAATACTGACCTCCGATATTAGCTAGCCGCTCCGCGCGAAACCCCTTCCAAAGCATTAAGCTTTTGATAATCTCATTATACCGAGTTTTTCCTGGGTTTTCATGTATATATGTTGCTATAAACTGAAGATTATTCATTATGCCCTCCGAAGCACTAACCGTATAAGACGCAAAATTTTCCCGGAATTTTTTTCCGTTTTTACCTGTTTCTCTAAAAAAGCGCGTTTACCTTTTCCCTCATATCTCACGTCACCATATGGTATACCGGTAAGCATTTGATAATCTGTAATCATAATCATTTACTTTTGAGCTCCCTTATAACTCCGGAGTTCCTTAATCCAATCGATTGCCTCCTGTCTTGTACCGACGGGGGCCAAAATGCCTTCGCCAACTACGTACCATCCATCCTTAAGCTTAAGCGCCCGGTACGTACCATCCGTTTTTACTGTTATTCCATCACTAAACATAATTGATGACATATGTGTGTTCCTGTTGTGCATTATATAAAAAGTTGTTTCGTATCAAAAATTTTCCGGCAGAAAAATTTGCGAACTTAGCCCCGCTGGCCTCTAAAAGGTTGCCACTGAGTATGTTCTGGAGGCCTCTAGAGGGCCCGTTTTTGGTCATATTTAGCCCCTTCTCGGGCCCCCCTCTGGGTCACTCTAGGGCTAGGGGGCCGCTCCTGTTTCCCTTCTCTACCCCTCTCTGTAGGCTGGTCTGTTTGGGTTCTCTCTCTCTGGATAGTTACTCCTCTCTCTATTGTTATAAGCCGCGATTGAAACATGTGAAACATTTGTTATTGTTTCTGTGTTATCTCTCTCTACTACTATAGGCCGCGATTGATATTGTTTCATGAAACATTTGAAACATGAAACAATTGTTACTGTTACTATGCAGCACTCAACATAGTCATTGGTACATTCCAGCGACCACGGATTCCACCGACATCCACTACACACTTGACGCGGTTGATCTTTACAATCTTACCACGCTGTGTGACACCACGCTTACCTTGGAAGGTTACTTCCATACCGATAGACAGGTTACTCTTTGCCGAGGCCATATCGACTCGACGGTTTGCCTTCAACCGGTTGACGATGGTGCCGTTGAGGTCACGCAACTCGCGCTCTGTGAAGTTGCCCTTAAGGATGGCTGAATGGATTTGGTTGGCTGTCATGATGAACTCCGAGGTTCTTTGGTTGGTTGGTTTGTTTCTTCTTACATATATAATGTATCACTCTTAGAGGAACACTACACAGGTTTTAAACTATTAATCTAGGTTGTCCATTAGAGCGCTCCGCCAGTGGTTGGGCAGGTCAAGAGAGTCAGTGATGGTTCCTCCTGGAACGTTTCCATTCTCAACAAGAGTTTCACCGCGCGTACCGCAGAAGCTGAAGCTATAAATGGTTCCGCGCTTGATCTTCTTAACAGGTTCGAAGGTGGTACCGATTGGATAGGTAATGCCATGGTTCATCCATGGTTGGGAAAGCTTAATCATTTTATGCGCTCCTCTTTGCATTCCACTTCGCAACATCTTCATCAATCATCTGCTCGTAGCCAGCATTCGAGAGTGGGTACCCTCTGCGCTTAAGCTCCTTCTTGATGTGAGGAAGGATGTAGCCCTTACTCTTTGCGATAGGGAGTGGGCTTTCGCCGGCGTCTAGACGTGCGAAGTACTCTTCGACCGTGAACTTCTTACGGAGAATGGTTGCGAAGCTTCCGATCCCGGCGACCTTGAATCGCGCGACGAACTTGCTCGAGCTGTATTTCCCATCAGGCCTGTAGGTGAGGTACTTGCCCTCGACGATTAGATTTTCTTTGGTGAACGCAGTCGCAGTCATGATTGTTCCGAGTGTTAGGGGGTGACTTGTTTTCTTCTTACATATATAATGTAACCCATCTAATGGGTTGCTACACAGGATTTAATAATATATTTTGAACTTTTTCCTATACATGCCGCAGACATGCTGTAAAGTATAATACCCCACTAGGATTAATTCTTATTCTTAAGTTCTTCATGTACAAGAATACGCTCAGAAGACATATGGCTAATGCCAAGTTCAACCTCACGTTGATGAGCCCAGCTTAAGCCGAGCATGAAGACCCCGATAGAAACGATGAAAATAACTGATGCGATCAGATCTTCGAAAGTAATGTGCATGAAAAACTCCTTGGTTGTTTTCTTCTTACATATATAATGTATCATAACCAGGAGCTAGCTACACAGGATTTAATGAATTAATTATTATCTGTGAATCGTTCTAGACCAGTGAACCTTGAAATCTTACCGGCGTATCCGACCCTCTTCATCTCCCTCTTCCATTCTTTACCATGACCAGTAACCCTCTTACCACCGTTGGCAGCATTAACGCCATGGCCGTAAGTTACCTCTACCCAGTGGTGAACCATCTCATGAAGTAGAACGCCGAGCATCTCTAGAGCTGACATGTTCTTGTTTGTCGCGATATCGATACTGGATCCATGCCAGTAGAGACCCAAGGTATCCTTCTGCTTTGTAAGGTATACAGAGATCTTTGGTAAATCACCGTTCCAGTACTGCTCGTTTAAGAGATCGAAAGCCTTATTAATCTGCTTAAGCTTGATCGATTTGGGACTGTCTCCGGCTGAGAAGGGGAGAGAAGCGAGGAACAATGTATCTGTTCCCTGCAGTAGTTGGGCTCTTACCCTTGCTAAAATTAAATTGCGTTGTGTTTTTGATCCGAATGCAAAACTCATATATGCCTCTAAGTACTTGATATCATTAATCTTTTTAAGACCGCGGTTTTATTGGCAACCGCAAACCATTCAGTACTCAGTGCGCAGAAACTTTAGCAACCATCTTGAAACCAATCTTACCAAGGTTAAGGAAGAAGATATGACCACAACCACCGAATCGGTTCTTCTGGGTCTCAAGCACACGACAACCAATAAGGTCGTTCTCTTTCTTCTCAACTGAAAGATGCATGTGAGAATCAACCATGTGCTTCAACTTGTTCGAACCAGCCATCTTACCCTGCTTGTTTACCTGGTTGATAATGATTGCACATGCACCATGCTCCTTGCAAAAGTCGGTAATCATCTGCAAGCAACGAATAGCAGTACCTGAAGTCTTCACACCAGAAGAGTACTTACCATCATCAAGACACTGAAGCGAATCAACGACCATAACGAATTGCTTGCTCTTGTTCTTACGAGCTTCCATAATCTTCAATGCGCCGGCAAGCAACTCATTAACATCATCAGTATTACCGGTAATGAAACCAGACTTGATGCGCAATCGCTTTGCCGTCATAGCTGTTTGGTACAAGCTCTCTTCAGCGGTATTGAACAAACACACGCCTCCGTTCTTGGTAATCCGATCAGCCAAGGTAAGCATCATGGTAGTCTTACCAGCTCCAGGCTCACCTGTGAAAAGGGTAACACATGATGGGGTCAAACCCTCACCGCCCATTGCTCCGTCAAAGTAATCTAGACCGGTCTTAAACTTACGCTTAAGAAAGTCAGGGATTTCGATGTCAAGGATGTTTGTGCCAAATTTGATATCAGTTACGTTCTTCATGTTCATGGTGACTCCACAGTGGTTGTTTTGTAATGAAAAGAACAAGAGTTGTTTTCTTCTTACATATATAATGTATCCCACTACTGGCTAAGCTACACAAACTTTAAAGCTTATTTTATTCTTTTTTTCTCTACATGGAAGGGGTGCACGGACTCGAACCGTGAATAGCGGGACCAAAACCCACCGTGTTGCCATTACACCACACCCCAGTATGGAAGGCGGCACACTTTAACCGGTGTGCCAGCGGCAGCATACATAAACGGGTATGCCAGCAGTCAATGGTAGGGATACTCGGACTTGAACCGAGAACCATCGCTTTATGAGAGCGGTGCTCTAACCAAATTGAGCTATATCCCTGTAAAATGGTGGGTCGTCCGGGGCTCGAACCCGGGACCTGCGGATTAAAAGTCCGATGCTCTACCAACTGAGCTAACAACCCATAAAAATAATCTAATCAAATGAAACAGCAACCATCATACCAAACAACACTGCAGTCAAAAAAGACGCGCCGAATACAGCCATGATTCAATCTCCTAATTACGTAATATTATTAATCTTTCTAAACAAACACAAACACTCTAAAATGGTACCTGAGGCGGGACTTGAACCCGCATGACTTTACAGTCGAGAGATTTTAAGTCTCTTGTGTCTACCAATTCCACCACTCAGGCAAAAGGTGGCCAGGGCTCCCAACTTCCCTAACCAGACGCGGCCTACACGATCAGTACTTTGATCACGCTTCCGCAACGACGATATATGATCCATTTAATCCCAGCATCTATGCATAATCTATACGACTATATAGACACCCGAGAACGGCCTGAGCCCACAGGCTTCCTAATCATATATCGATCGTCCGCGCCTCCCACATGTAACGTCGTCAGTGTTGTGGTCGATCGGCTGAAGAATAATTCTTCTTCAAAAGCTCGACGCGATTGCAGTACACGTTCGATGGAGTAATTACCCTACCGTTCGCCGGCGGAAACACCTTTGTTCCGACCCGTACATGCTGATTCTTACCACCCCACATATCGCGCTCAGCCATAACCACATACCGACCGCGATCGACGTTACCGTCATCCTCAAATCCAATTACCAGTCCCTCAGTAAAACATGCATTATCTCCCTTCAAATCCCGACAATCATAATCGTATACGCGTACGTAATCACCAATTTCAATAGCACCAGACATGTAACGTTCCTTTAGTTCTTTTTGTTTGAGCAGCTTGGTTACTTAGATATTATACCCACACCTAGCCAATTTTATAACTCTTTTTTATTTATTTTCCGCAGCGACCTCAACCCCTCCAAACAAAATCGATCAGTCATCCGATCGACTTACTTATATAATATACCCCGATATTACCAATTTTACACAAACTTTATCCCTTTATTTCAACCATCTTTTCAACAAAAGTCTCCGGGCCCCTACGAAATGAGTCAGCTTTTCAGATGCCGCCCATTCCCACTGACCACAGTAACATGTGAAACAATTACTTAACAATTCGTAGGCCCCGGAGTGAAACAATTATTTGCAATACAAAATGTTTCATGAAACACCTAAGTACCTAATATTATTAACCATTCCCTATAATCTGTAACATAAAGAAACATTCAATTGTTTCACACAGTGTTTCTTTTTACCTAAGTACCTAATATTGTTACCCTTTTTAACTAATTAAATGTAACATTTTGTTACTGTATACATATCTAAAAGAGGGAGCTAAGTCCTACTCTTCTTTCTTGGTACCTAGATTCATTCTGGTCATTAGGTAGCGTACAATTAGTCCAATACCGCATCACTCAAATTAGGGGCGTTCTAGACATGGCCTCTTGGTTAATCAACCATGGATGGATTATGGTTTATAATGATCGGGTGGAGTTGGTTAGCAATGGTGATGCCTGAGGTGAGGTCAGATGGGAAGTGTACACCTGCATCAATACGGGATTGGGCTATTTGATTAGCTATAGCAATGAGTTTAGAGTGTAGATGGGGGTGTTTATTGATTAGGGTGTTAGCAATTGCATAGGCTTGAATCGTGTGGCCTGAGGGGTATGAGGTGGTTTGTGCTGATTGCATTGAGAGTTGTTTAGAGTTTAGAGGTATCTCTATAGAGTTAGCTAGTGATTGTGGTCTTTCTAGGTTGAAGTAGTTTTTTAGGTTTTTTATAGTTGGTATTAGATTTGAAGCTATAGTTTTTAGGTTGCCGGCGTTTTCTTGGATTCCGTTATTCTTTAGGAGATCGACGAATAGTTGGTAGAAGTTATTATCTAGGATATCGGATAGTTCTGGGGGGTTGAACGGGAGCTCGATTTGATTTTGGATTGTTTTTAGTTCTTCTATTCTTTGTAGTTCTGTTGGGGGAGGGGAGATTAGAGATGCTAGTTGTTCTATTCTATCTCGGGTTACCGCGGATTGTTTATGAAGAGGTAATTCTTTTTCTATTTTAAATTTAAGAATCGACTTACCATTTATTGTTGGTTGGCCGTCTTCGTCTTCTCCGATATCTTTTACTTGCCGGCGTTTATTTTTAAATTTCCCGGTTAAGATAATATCGCCTGGATCGATGTCTAAATCTAGATCTTCGATTAGTATCTGTCTTATGTATTGCCGTAAGTGTTTCATTTCGACAGCCTCCATTTTCCATTGGCTTTTAGCTGGTTGATCGTTGTTGGTGTCTTTGAATATTTCTTACTCATCGATGAATCCTGCCATGGAATATCTTCATTAAAGACGTCACCTACAAGTTGTTCGCAGTCATCTTTTGGGCCATTTTTAAAAGAGTCTTCAAGGTTATCAAGCTGTGTCTTTTTAACATCAGGTCGATTATTCATGTAATAATCCCATACGTTATTAGCATCCCTGGAAACAGCCATTCTATCAGGCGTTAAACCATCTGCTTTTAACGTTGCCCATTCAATAGCAATGTCATACAATAAAGGACCCCACCCATGAGGAGTTCGAACAGACATTACTCTCATTGCATTATCACAATTGCCATATTTTCCTTTAGGGATTCTCGCAATTAACATCGAACCCCAAACAGTAGCATCGAAACTAG
>TARA_R110000851_G_scaffold158526_1_pt1 | contig 23432 bp, 36 predicted proteins | sample TARA_R110000851 | Tara Oceans TARA_R110000851 (sample SAMEA4397627) | marine metagenome | biome: Polar Biome; feature: [DCM] deep chlorophyll maximum layer (ENVO:01000326); material: water (ENVO:00002006), including particulate matter (ENVO:01000060) such as... | depth 17 m
ATGTTAAATAGGGTTTAAAATAAGCTATTCAGTATAACTATGTGTAAGGGGCTGTTCATTCTTGGAATAATGATGGGATATGGATTTTCGCCCTCGCGTTTAGCAAACCCGCATTATTACTAGGCTTTGGTGGCCACGAGCGCAAAAACTGCTAAATTTAAATTACGCATGGTTTTAGACGAAACCTGTTCAAACTGACTCATTCCCCAATCATTCCTGCTCATTATACGTTTAGAATTAGATCATTGTTGATCGTTTAAGTTTATTAAAACGGTCTTTAAACGCCATTTAAACGCTCTTTAAATATTTAGAACTGCCAATGTTTAAAGTTTTTCAGCTGCTACGATGGTATTTAACTGTGGGCCTAGTTCTATTGTGACCATGAAACCTTGATACGATAATTTTAGTTGATTACCTATATAAGCAAACGTATTTGGATTTTGAACAGCGTTCATTAGGTTGTGTATTTGCTCAATGCTAAGTTGCCCAGCTAATAGCTTTTCAATCTGAGAGCTGCTTATTGTAATAGTGCTACTATATATAGGTGCGTTTTTACGTGACAGTTCGTTTAGTAAATTAACAGGCAAGTGCCCTAGCGTAAATTCTTGGCCATCTGGTACTGACTTATTAAGCGCTACCTTTGCTGCTTTTAAATTTACCTGCTTTATATAGTACTGCTGAGACTTTAAAACCGCTTCGTTAAATTGCGGTACCGCCAACGCTTGTAAATCCTTTGAAAGACTTATTACCGATTTCCCCGCAGAAATATCAGCACCTAACCATGCTTTTCCCGGATTATAATCCCAACCTAAGTCTATACCAGGTAACTTATTAAGTTCTTCGCCTGTTGATGAGTCTGTTACTTTGAACGACTCCATATACTTATTAACCGATTCTGGCTTAGTTACTGATAAGCCCATTCGTGCAATATCGCGTGCGTTAAGTGATACAACCTTACACCTACAGTTATAACCATTTGGCGGATAATGCGTATCCCAAAACGGATGGTCAACTGGCAGTAAAATGTAATTCCACTTATTGTGATCAGGTCTTACACGACTATCGCCAGCGGTTAAATATAATAAGTAAGGTCTGCGCTCTTTTAAACGCGCTTGTTGTTGCCAACGGCCAGCCGCCCGCGCGGTATTTTTATTGTTTTGATAGATAACTTTTGAGCGCCAGCCACGCTTACCATTGTATGACCAACCATGATCAGCGACTATTTTGTCAAAGCGTTTTCTAAAGTCCGATATAGTTTCGCCATCACTAATTGCAGCATCAACTGCTTTATAAAAATCATTAAGTATTGTGAGTTCTGTGGCTCCAGCCACAGTAAATGCTTTAGCGTGTATTAAGCCCTGCAAATCTTTATAGCTTTCGCTGGTAAGCTTAATTTTGTCTTTGAAGTGAGAAATGGCTTCCTTGAATTTAACAAGGTCGCCATATTGTGGAGCTGGTAAAGTCATTTTAGTACTCTTTTAGAGACTGTTGAATGTCTTGAATTTCGTTTCTACGTGAATTATCACGGCTGTTACCAAAGAAAAAGTTCAAGATTGACGCTATAACCGTGCCTAAAATAAAGCCCAGTATCGTATCTGCAAAGCGTGTTGCAGTATCGGGTATAGTTATAAAGGTAATGCAACCTATGTATACCACCGTAGAAAAAGACCAAAACCACGCATAATAATAAATAAAACGTTTCGAAAACTTATCATCTTGGTTTAATGCCTGAATTTGCATGTTACGAGCACTTTGGGTATTTTTAAACGCTAAATCATCAAGCTCTTTTTCCCGGTTTAAAATGGTTTGCCTTAACTCTTGTTGTAATAAACTTGATTGCTGAACAAGGTTTAATGCTTGCTCAGGTGTGCCACCATTAGTAAGGGTTTGTGCCATATCAACCACTTTAGACGCAACCTTTGCGCCATTGTCGCCCCCTATCCAACTACCAATTTTTTTATCCAGGCCTGTGAGTTTTGCAAGGCCAAGTGCTATTGTAATTGGGTCCATTTATGCCTCCATTGATTCATAAGTTACGCCACCAATCAGCTCAAGCTCTATATTTTCAATGCGCTTGAATTGTCGAACAAGTGACTTAGACGTTGTAAAATAACAATCAAAATATTCAGTTTTATCATGCAGTTTTGGGTAATATTTTTTTGCATCGCGTTTGCCAAAGGTTTTTTGAATACGCTTAATCTCATTAGGCTTATATAATGAAATGGAGCGCTTACGCCATACTTGCTCAAGGCATACAGGGCGTGACTCTTTTTTGGTAAACCATTCGCCTTTTATAAAGTCATCAATATAAACGCTTAACACGGTTGTCGATTCAGATTTTCTCTGCCGTTGAACAGAGACTTTGTGATCACCAACAGAGAAAACAACATTACCAAAGGTGCTGGCAAGCTCGTTTTCTATCTCTGCCCACTGCTCTTTTGTAATGGCCATAAGCGCCCCGCTACAGTTTTGCTATATCAAGTGAAATAGGTTGCTCAATGCCTTTATCGTCTTGTTTGTAAAAACGTATAAAGCGGCATGAATCAACAACACCAACCGACTCGGCAATAATATTCATTGCCTTAGTCCACTTGCCAGAATCGTCAGATATTTCGAGCTTACGCAAGCCTAAAATACGCTGTGGATTAAGTGAGCCTTGCTTGTCGGTATTAAATACATTGCTAACAATAGCGCGAATATTTTGATTTCCGCCTTCAGTCCATTCGTCCAGGCATTGATCAATTAACTGCTTAGCAAGTGCTAATTCAGGCCCCAACTCAATACGTTCTTGTGTTTGAAGGGTTACTTTTAACTGGCTGTCAAAGGTGCGCAGAGTCACATTGCCTTTTTTACCGCCAAGGTTTACGCCATGTTCTTGCGCTAATAGCTCTATAAAGTCGTCGGCTTCAGCCATTAAAGCGAGCTTAAACTCGGCCAATTGGGCTTGCATATCTTCAGCGCACTTAATGGCTTTTTTTACAAACTCGTCTTTAATTAAATCAGTTGCTTTTACATTGGCAACAGCGACTAAATTGCCTTTGCCATCTTTTAAATAACCTTCAGGTACTTCATTCATTATCTATCTCCACAGTTTTAGAATTAGCCTCATTCATACCCGCCATATACTCGTACTCCATTGCAGTTTGGGCTACTTGGGCCAAAGCAGTGGTTGAAATGTCGGGAAATTGTGAGGTTATTTTTTGTTTAAGTTCGTCCAGGTCTTTAGATGCCTGAGCAAAATGAAAAAGCTTTTTAATGGTGTCGTCAGTAGCGTGATCAAACACATCAAATTCGTCGGTTAGCTCAACGTTGTTACTTAATGCTTTAGCAAACTCAGACTTAGCTGCCGTAGCAATGCCTTTACTTTCTTCGGGAATGTCTAAAATAGCTTCGTTGTCATTCGGTTTTGGTATGCCAAGTTCGTTGTAAGCCCAATCAACACCAATAGGCACAAGGCGTGCTGATTCGCGCACCCGGGTTACCGTTTCACTGTTTATTTCGCGTTTATCTTTAAAAATAAATTTCGGAGGTTCGCCACCATCAAAATTTACTGTGTGCAGAGCATTAGTTATTTGATTACGAAAAGACGCTACAAGTGCCCTGTCTGATCGTTGATTATCGCCTGCACGTTTTGCATGAGTTTCGCTGGCAGCACGTGCGCCACCGCCTTTTTGTTCTGTGGCTAATGTTTGGCTAGTGAGTGCTTTACTTATTTCGGCATTACAAAAGTTAACTAGGCGCTCAGGAACTGGCTCGCCCGATAATTTGCTTTCTATTATTTCAATTGTTGTATCATCAGGAATAGCAGCAATACCGTCTTGCACTAGTTTGGCAAGGCCATTTAATAAGTTGTCTATGTCTTTATCTTGTGAGCCAACCGGGTATTTACCTACAGGAAAAGGAATACCAAAACGCTCACACAGTTGTACAAAAAACTTAAAACCGCCGTGTTTAAAGGTCCATGGCCAAAAACAGCTGCTAAGTAATGCAATGCCGTATGGGTTTTCGGCGCTTGGCATATGGCGAACACACGACCAACGACGATGATCAACTAATTCGCCCTGTGGGTTTTCGCTGGTTTTTACCATCAGCTCACTATCGCTACTAAACGCAAAGCGACTATTGCGCCAGGTTTCTACATATTCGGGTTGCCAGTTGCCATTATGTTTTATGTATTTGCCCAAGTGGGTAACACTAAAACCGTTTAAAATAGCGCTATAGTTATGCCAATCCATATCGGCCCACTCGGTGTGGTGACACGGCTTTTTAGCAAAAAATGCTTTGGCTAGTTCATAGCTTTTTAAGCTTGCGGCATCGTCGCCACCTGGCACTAGCTCGGTATTAAAGCTAAATAAACCACTACGCAAAGAGCGCAACTCACCAATTACATGCGCATCGCGCGAAATCTCTTCGTAAATAGCCGTGTTTTTGCCTGCGCGGCGTAAAATAGGGTCTGGATTAGGCAGCTCAGTAATAAGCGAGGTAAGGCTTGGATCTAATCGGTTTTGATCAAACATACGGCTAAGTGCAGCGTATGCTTTCGATGTTATACGTGGCTTGCTTTTAAACATGATAGCCTCTTATTTGTTTAGTTACTTTGCGGCTACTTACACGCGGAATACCGCCTGCACCAGTGCTCGACACCATCCATAAAATGGCAAGTGCACAACTTAAATCGTAGTGATGCATGGTTTGTTTTTCGGGCCAGTTTTCTAGCTCGTCGAGCAGTAAACGGCACCGCGTATGAAATGCAATTTGAGCCGGTGTATTGGTTACATAAGTTTCAAGTGAGCCTATGCGTTCTTCTGCAGGTATAGTTGCAGTAACTCCCCGCAGCGGCAGTGCAATGCCTTGCTCTAACCCCGTTTTAATAAACTGGCTGCGCATAAAATCAAACGCGTTGTTGTTTTCAAAACCCCACACACGACAGTTATATTCTTTTTGCGCACGTATTAAATCGTTAAGTAAACGGCTGGTACCACGTACTTTGCGGCTTTCGTATTCAACGTGCAGCTTTTGTAAATCTTGAGAATAAAACCCCACTAATATAGCGCTAGGGTCGGCTTTTTCGGTTTTACCCATGCTTGGATCACATGCGCCATAAGGCACCCACTCGTTTAAGCGATCTACCCAAAAATCGAATTGGTAAAAAATAGACTCTTCATCGCTTTTGGCAATGCCTTGCATTTCACGGTTAAATTCGCGTTTATTAGCTGCCCACATACACATTAAATCGTAAAGCGTTCGCACACTTGGCCAGCTGGTTTTAGCGCCCTTAAGCATTTGCTTTTTATTTTTTAGCCAAAACTTAAACGACGGTTTAGCCTCGGTTGAAACGGCTTCGCCTTTAGTGGCAGCGCGTTTTTCAAAGCGCTTATCGTCGTGCACCATTAAATCACGACATTGTTCCCATAAATCCATGCGTTCAGGCATTTGCTTAATGGCTTTAAAGCGATGAACAATATGGCCAGGCGCATCTTCGGCGCGGCTTATTGGGTCGTCATTATTTAAAACTGTATTAACACCTAAAAACTTAACGCTGCCATCAGGCGGGCCTAGGTATTGCACCGCGGCTTCTAAAAAGCGCCAACGGTTATCGCGCTCAGTGGGCGATTTAGCTTCAGCATCGGTAATAATGTCATCAGAGAGTAGTAACTTAGGGCGACTAGCTCCGTGGAACGTACCGCGAACTGACTGCTCAGCCCCCCGGCTTTCAAAGCGCACACCTTGAGCTGTTACAAACTCACCTAATTTCCACACTGGTGATGCTGTGCACACCTCGGGAAAGTCTAGCGCCAAGTTATTATTGTTAAGCAGTTCGGTTTTAACTACCTCTAATGTTTTGGTTGGCATTTTGGTTTCTGCGCCAAACAAAATAACAAAATCGGTAAATTGCTTTATTTTATCTAAGCCCAGGTCTTGGCAAATTTCAGGGTCTTGCAATAGCGCCCACACAGCTACATACACAGGCGCAATTTTTACCGCTAAGGTACTTTTACCTTCACCACGTGGGGCAACAAACCAGTTTTTCCAACCGTTTTCAAGCTTTAGAGCTTCGGGGAACCACTTCATAAAATAGCTTTGAAATTCAGACGCATTTTGGTCGTCATCAAGCCACATATGATGCGGAAAGTAGGTGTATACAAAAAACTCAAAATCGCCACCAAGTACGCGTTTGCGGCGCTGTTTAATGGCGGCTGGGCTTGGATCGATATTGCGCTCTTTTGCTTCAATATCGCGGCGCAGAGAACCGGTTATTTGCTCTATTTCAGCTAAAAATTCACGTGAGTTCATATCGGCCATTAGTCGTCTAACTCCTTATCGAGCCGTGGACCAAACGCCGTGAGTATTTCAACAAACTCAGGAGCAAACTCTGGGTATTTGGTTGATACAAACTTAGCCAAAATTTTAAGTACCTCGGTTGCAATGGTGCGTTTTTCAAGGCGTTTATTACCGCCCGACACTTTCATTACTTTGCTCATCATGTCGGTTAGCGAGCTTAAAACCTTGGTGCGTTGTTCAAGTGGTAACGCAGCGCCTTCAGCTGACTTTAAAAGCTCAAAGGTTTCGTTTACTTGAATGGTAAATTCTTCAATAAAATCGGTAGTAAACTCCCCTGCAGTGCCTTCACTTCGTCGGCTTGCTGCGCGGGCTAAATCCCAATCGTCGCCATTGTCTTTGGCTTCCATTTTCCAGCGTCGTGCGGTGCCATCGGCCACACTGTGTTTAATACCCGCAACACTCAGTGCTAGTAGTTCGGTTACATAGCTGTGGCGTACTGCGTTTTTTTTCTCTGCGGGGTGTGCCATTAGTTCATCAATCCATTTTTTACAGCGTATGCAATTAACGACACTGCTAAACCTGCAGAGCCACCCATCGCGGCCACTTTAACGCGCTGATTAGTGAGTTTTTCTTCTACACTTTTTAACCGTTCATCGTGTTTATTAATTGCAATAACTTGACGTTTTTCGCTTTCTTTTAAATCGGTTTTTAATGCGTCGGTTACTACTTTTTGGCGTGCTTCGCTTTTTTCGATACTATGATGAATATCAGCTTTTATCTCAGCAACACTGGTTAAAATGGCCTCTTGGCTTGCCTTAATAGAGCCAATAGATTCAAAAAGTAGGTTTTCTTGTTCTGGGGTCATTGGCCAATCCTTACGGGTTAAATACTTTAATGCCCGTCCACGTAGGCGTGCGTACATCAAAATGAAACCAACTTACTTGCCCTTCAATGGCGGTGATGTAGGGGAATTCTTGCGGGTGGGCTAACACGTAATCACGTACTTGTTGAGCAGTGTGATTTTTAAAGCTGCAGTCAAACCCTTTGCCAAGTTTGTGCTGGCTGCGCTTAGCACCAATGGTGCAATCAAGTGGACGATAACCACGGTATTGATTAGCGCCGCCCCAATACCAGTTGTTTACAGTGCACGGGCCAAACTTTTCACGTAGTTTTTGCAACATGCGCAGCGCACGAGCATCAAAGCAATTGATTAAAAATAAAGGTGAATCTTTAAATAGTTCAAAGGTTGCTTTAGGTACCAGTTCTTGAAATATAAAGCTGGGTGCTAAAGGAACCGCCACACGTTGTTTAAGTGCCATGCTGTTTAGTCCTTGTGATTTTAGTTAAACGTTGTTTAGTTAGGACATAACAGGCAGGTAAGCGCGTATTGCGAAGTGGTTTTTTAGCCGCAGGGTTAAGCAGCTGTTTAACACGGGCACGCAATGCTGGCAGGTCTTGCAGCGGGCAACGACGCGAAATAGCGATTTGCTCGGCTTTAGAACTGGCTTTAATTATTTGCTGAGCTAAATGCTCAATAATTGGGATATGCACTGTATTTGTCATACAGTAAGTAAATCAATTTAGGGGGAAATAAACCGCTGTAAAGTTGTTTTCAGCTAGGCGCTGTAGAGGTGTTATATTAGGTTAAAGCAAATTGGCTTATGATTACAAGAGCCACAAGCCAATTAGTTTAAATAAGATTTAAACAGGGTTTAAAGTAGTGTTAAAAGTTCGTTTAGCAGGTCGTTTACTTGGCGCTCTGTAAGCGTGCCTTCTTCCAGTGCATCTTCAATTAATTGTCTTGCATCATCGTTTAATGCCATTTGGTTGTTAAAACATACACGGCGCAAACTCCCTCCGTTAATGTTCATGCCAGCGGTGACTTGAGGTGCCTCGCCTTCAAATTTTACTACATACGTTTGATATTCAGTTGCCATTATTTACCCTTAATTTCTTTATATGCTTCGCGGTATTCGTCCATCATGCCTGTTGTATCTAGGCCAAATAACTTGCGTTGGTTTATATACCGGTTAAACAAATTTAAACTGTGTTTGTACTGCCACGGCTTTGGCTTAGCGCCGCCGCTAAGCTGTAAAGCCGTGAGCAATACAAAGTTATTGCTTTGCATTGCTAAGCATTGTTTCTTTGATATTCACGGCCGCAATAACAGCAATGAGTAGCCATAATTGTCATGTCTATTTTTGACATGTTTCGTGCATGGCCACCATGTTTTTTAGGCGACCTATATTTAACTTCAATTTTAGGATTTACAGGCGCGTACTCACCTCCAGAAAGTATGTACGCTTGCCCCTGCCACCTAAAATCACTATCAATAGCGCCAGCAGGTATTTTACCTTGATCTGTTAAATGGTTTTTAACGCGCTCTAACGTTTCAGCAAAACAGTTACACGCTTTATTTTCAGTATTGCTACTCATTATATTCCCCTAATAATCTGCATCTAATTTTACTTGAAAGCTTTCATCACAGTGCTGGCAGTTTGCTTCCTCATCCTTTAATTCACTTTGATAAACCGTTGTTTCATTTTCGCAATGCGGGCATTTCGCATGTACATCAAACTGTGTTATTTCACCTAATTTCATTTTAATAACTCCTACAAACTCAAATTGAGCTGCGTTTCATGATTGCGCTCTAACTGATACGCGCTATAAATACTGGTTATTTGCTGACGCGTAATTTTAAAACGCATTACCAGCTGTTGAATGGTGCTGGTTTTGTTATCCAGCTCTTTGCATATTTCTTGGTTACGAATTTGCATTAGTACTTTGTGTAACATGGGCATTTGGTAATGCTTAGTTTCGTATTCTGCTAGTAGCTCGTTAACTACATCCATACCAAAAATTTTAACCACTTCGTGATCAGCTGTTGGCTGCTTGGGTATATAAAACATTTGCCCTTGTTTTTCGGTTAAAATAGCAATCGTTTTTTCAACTCCTAAATGCTTAACTATGCTGCGCAAACCATAAGGCAATGCACGCATATCAATTGTTACTGAACTCATTAATCACCCTCCAGTAAGTGTTCTAAATTATATTCGCGGTCAATTTCACGCTGCTCTTTGTAGGCTTCAACATTGCGCCTGGCTTTACTTTTTTTAACGTCGCCCGCTTTTACTGCGCGGCGATTTAACACCTCTTGGTACTGCGGGTTGCGTGGGTTAATAGTAAAGTTTTGGTACTCTTCGTAATTAGCCATTTAAGCCCCCTGCTTAGCCTTTTGACGTGCAAGCCATTGCTTAAGCACTTCTATAATATGCGGCCACTGCTGCGCACTTTTATATAGGGTTTTACCTTGTAAATGCTTTTCGCAAAACGCGTCGCATGCCTGCTTAGAATCTACATTTACCGCACCTGCTCGGTGCAGCTGCCCCCATAGGCTGTAAATCATTTTTAGCTGTGCAGGTAATTGCTTTTTACCTGCATTAGGGTTCATAGCACGGTAACGAGCAAGCAGCTGCTGTTGTTCAAGTTTACTAAGCCCTGTACATGTATTTGTGCGGCCATCTGCAATGTACGACACATTAAGTTGGTGGGTATCTTGGTCGATACCCGCAGCCTTTTGGGCAATTTTGATTTGCTGTATTAAGTTGCTCACGCTATTTCCTCCTGGGCTACAAATTCGAAGGTTGGTGAGTCGGTAATGGCAATTATTTTAATGCCCCAATCGTGCATACCTTCAGTAAAAACCAGTGGAAAATGACGATAAATAGTATTAAAACGGCGTGCTGTATGGGCATGAGAATTAACCTCGTGCACGTGGTGTATTGCAAAAAGCTTATCGGCAACTAAGGTTGCAAATGCCGCTTTTATATTACCGTCGCAGCTGTCGATTAACTCCCCCTGTGGGTCCATTTTTGCCAGTAGCGAAAACATGCTTTGGTTAGTAACGCGATCACTAAATGCCAATTGTGCTGTGTAACGTGCTGTGTTTAATTTTATTGAAAATGCCATTGTGTTATACCTTATTTTTAATTTAAAACGTTATGAGGAAATTACTGTGTCTTATTCGCTTGAGCAGCTTTATTATCTGACCGAGGCCAGCCGAAAAAACTTAATAAACGCCCTACCAAAAGTGCAGATAGAACGGCTATATCAATTGCTTTGTACAATGTCCCCCAATGAATTTGCTGAACTTTCTGACGCCCATAAAGCTGCTGCAACGCAGTGTTGCCAAATAGCTGTTCGTGAAACAGGTGTTGATTTTGACTTTCAATCCGCTTCGAACGCATCCTGCTCTGGCGTTTCAGTAAGCGCTGCTGCTCTTCCTCCTGAATGCGAGTTCCTTGACGTGTTTGTACATTATTTAGCGATTTTGACGCTTGGCGAATCTGCTGCTTATCTAGCGCCGTTTGCTCATTTTGAAGAGCTTGAGTCGCGCTCTGGCTTTGTGATTGATCGTGTTGTTTGTGCATCACTTGCTTACTCCCAAGTTGTTGATGACTATAAGTTCGACTTTTGGCCTTTTGACGAGCGCAACCCTTTTAAAGCGCCGCCCTTGCAAAGTCGGGGCGGTCACTAGACCGCTGGTTTATTAAGTACTGATGAAAAGATGCCATTTATTAAAAGTTTATCTATGGCCGTGTCTGGGTTTTTATTTGTGTGGTTAAGCAAATGCGGTAACAGGTTTTCAACCAGTTCACGTGCATTACCTTCAACGCGTTTGTGCAGCCACTGCCACCATTTTGCGTCGTCTTGGGCGAGTTTTACGGTGCCCTCGGTTAACTCTAAAAACAGGGTGCGAATGTCTTCAACTGTTATTTGGCCAATGGGTTTAGGCCAAAAGCACACGCGGCTTGCTATTAGTTCGTAGCGCTCTTGGGTTTGTAGTTTGTCGACCAGCTGAATGTTGCCAACCAGGGTTACGCCTACTATGGCTTGGTCGCTAATGGTGCGCAGTGGGTCGAGTGAGTTAGGCTTGCACTTATCGGCTTCGTCTAAAATGATTAAACGGTCGGTATCGCGCAGTGCCATAATGATTTTTTGCATGTTTTTATACGCACTTGGGCAGCGCGATAAGCCCAGGGCTGCAGTTAACTGCTCAAGCACTTGGGTACTACTGGTTTGCTCGCTACCGGCGATTAAAATGGCTTCTTTATTTTGGCGGCAATATTCATTAATACCTTTGGTTTTACCTAGGCCCGCTTGGCCTGCAAACACACTAAAGCGCTTACGTGCGCGCGCTTGGTCGCACGCCATAGCAATAAGCTTAGAGGTACTAGTAGGAATAAAGCGTACATCGCCGTACACAATACTAATTTGCTTACGCTCGGCGGGGTTGTTATTAGCCTTGCCTTGGTCAACATCTGCAGGGCAAATTAACGCCCAAATGTCGTGTAAGTGTTTAGTGGGTTTAGCGTTGTATTTACCGTTAATTAATTGGCTAATAGACGAGGTGCTTTTACCCATGCTTACAGCAATACTGGCGCTGGTAATGTTTTGGTCGCGTATTTCGGGCGACTGCAAGCGCAAACAAATACGTGATGCTAATTCGCGATCGGCTTTAGCATACGACTTATTAAAGCCGTTGCGTTTTTCAATGTCGGTAATAGCCGCTTCACCAAAAAGCTTATGCCACATAGCTGCAATAATTTTTTCAGGGTTTATAGTGCATTTATTTGCCAGCACTTCTTTAGCCGATTGCAGCGCAAAGCCACAATTTAGCTCCTCAATGGTCATGCCTGTGGTGCTCAGCTCTTGGTTAATAAGCTCAACACGTAGCGTTTGCTCGGGTGTGTATGGGAATGGTTGGTTATAGCTCATAGCTGTGTTCCTTACGTAAACGTGGTTGGTCTAATAATTCGTTTAGGTCAATTTCGTGTTGTGGCACTGCAGGTGCTACGTCAAAATCAAAAATATTTACTGGGGTTAACTGCTCAGTAATGGCATTAACAGGCGCGGCCAGCTCAGTAACTGCATCAATATCAATAATGCGTGTACTGGCTTCTTGGGCGCGCACTTCTTGTAAATGCACTTGTAAGCGTTTTTCGCGGCCTGTAAGGCGTTTTTGCTGGGCTTGCTCAACACGCGAAGACGGTATTGCATGGGTTTTGCTTTTTAAGTTAGCAACCATTAAAAACTCACCGTTTAACTTATAAAGCTTGGTGTAGCTGTCGTCGTGCATGTCGTAGGCTGCAATTAGTTCTTGGCCATTAAACTGGTGCAAAAAGTCGGCACTGTAATCACGTTGATGCAAGCGAAAACGGCCACGGCGAATGTTTACCGTTTCGCGCGGCAACATTACAAAGTCGCCCTCTACCGGTGGTACGCGGTCAACGTTTTCATCCCACACTTGTTGGCGAGTTTTGCCTTTAACTTCTGGGTGCTCACTGTTGTGGTAGTCGTTTAAAAAGGCTTTAAACTCAGCTATCCACTCGTCAACACTTGGCAGTTTACGTTTGCCTTGCTTGGCTTCTTTTAGCACTAGCTGCTTATGGCGATCGTTATGATGGCGACCACAATATGTGCTAAATTTTTTGCCTACACGGTCTTCCATGTGCAAAAAGAAACGCTCTATCCACTTGGCTCTGGCATTGCCAGGTATGGCAAAAATAACGTCTATTTCAAACTGGGCATAAAAGCCGGTGGTGTCGTCGTTCATTAGTTTGTTTTTGTAGCCAGAGCCGTTATCTAAATAAAACATGGCAGGCACGTTGTTATGTACTTTAATGGCGCGGCTAATAGCGGCTAAAGTATCAATCGTGCTTTCGGCGTAGCCAAGTTCCCAGCCCACAATGCAGCGGCTTGCTACGTCTTGAAACGCGGTAAGTTCTGCACGGTATGGCTTGCCTGTTTTAGGGTGCGCTAAATACACGTCAATGGTATGGCCATCGCCGTTATACATAACGCCAGGCTTAATGTTATCGGTTGAGCGCAGTAAGTGATCTTTGTGCTTTTCACGATACAGCTTTGCACCCATACGGTATGGGCTTTGTGGGCCTAGTTCATGGGGTAATGCATTTATAAAGCGGCGTACTTGGTGGTGCTGTGCCTTGTAGCCCTCTTTATTTAATTGGTCGCTCACTTGCGCAAAGCTTGGGCTGTTTGGGCTGTGGTATAGCTCAAGGCTACGTGCAAGCCAGCTGTACTGGGTTTGTGCTTTGCCTTTATGGTTAGGTAATAAGCCATTAATGCCATTGTCTTTGTACGCATTACACCAGTTATATATAGTGGCGCGGCCAGGCAACTTGCCTAGCGCTTCAATAGCGACCATTAAGGTGCTAGGCGCTAGGTTTGCACGGTAATTAGTTACAAGTAACTCAAACGCTTTTGGTAACCCACCTTCTTGGGTAAGCAAGTGGCGCACAAGTACAGCGCGGCTTTGGGCTTTTTTACGGGCGGTTTCGCTGGCATTTTGCCAACTTAGTTCGCTACCTGTACTTGGTAAGCGATTAAATCGTTGAACTGCAGGATGCATTGCTCTCTCCTACTTATGGGTTTTAGTTTGGTCGTTAAACATGGCTAGCATGTATTCACGGTTTGCTTGGGCGTCTTGCCATTCGTCTTCGGAAAATTGCGGTATGCAGTCAGCGCCGGCTAAATGCTCTGGGCCAAACTCGCCACTTAAACGGTTGAGCATATGGGTAATGCGTTGCTGTACCGCTAAGAATAAATGCCAGGTTGTTTGCGCTGCACCAATGCGGTGGTTTAAATCGAGGTCACGGGCATTACAAAGCTGCTCGGCCATGGCAATAAACTCTTCAAGTGACTCGTTTACTACTGCGTTGTGTGCAAATGCCTTTTGTCGCACCTGCGCTACTAACATAGGTAACTGGTACATTTGGGTTGGGGCTTTAGTTAAGCGCTCGTTTTCAAGGGCGTTTATAAGCGTGGCCGTGCTTTCTTCAAGCTCTTGTGTTCGCTCAGTTAACTTTTGCACTTGGGCGCGAATTTCTTTGCCACTGGTTTCGGCCAGTACATCGAGGTCGTCATCATCCAACTGGGCAATAGACTCAAGCGGTACTTTAGTCAGCTCGCTAAGTTGGTGTTGATTTAGATTCAAAACGGACAATTTGTCCGTTTTAGATTTAGGCAGAGAAGAGATCATCTTTGCTATAGCAATTGACCTACGGGCTGAACGTTGATGAATGCCACGTTGCTCTAAAAGAGTAATAAACTCACCATGCGGTACTTGATCTTTTACATTAAGTAAAATAAAGCCTGCCTCTGCGGCATCAGTAAATTGGCGGTTGGCTAAAAACACCACGCGGTCCATGCATTCGGCTACGCTTTGTGGCATCACTATGTTCAGTGGTGTTTTAAGTTTTTGTAGCTGGTGCTCTATTTCGCTGGCGTTTTCTTCGCCCACTATGCTTTGTAAATTAGTGCTCATGGCCGCCTCCTAGCTTTATGGCGTGACGCTGCGCGGCAGCAAGGTTTAATTGGTTTTGTTTGCTTTGTTGTTCTAGCTTTGCCACCTCTTGCCATAGCTCGTCAGTGCTCATAGTTAAATCAACACCCAATGACTTAGCTAGTGCCTTAAAATTTGTATTGTTAATATCAATATTTGCGTCGTCTTTATGGTCAGTTTCCTGAATTTCAGACGGTTCTTGGTCTTTGATGGTCATTATTTTTTAGCCTTAGTTGGGTTTTATACCGGGTGGTGTAATGGTGCTGTCATTCTTGGTCGTCGTTTGTGAGTAACGACTCGGTAATGTAGCGCTGCATGGCGGTGCGCTCTTCTATTTCCATTTGCAGCTCGGCGTGTTGTTGCAATAGCTGGGAGCGCTGATCAACCGCTTTAAACAAAATAGGCTTTAGCAACACATTGGCAGGCTCGGTTGAGCGTACGGCGTAGCACAGTGCAGGTAAAAAATGCATTGGCATGTAGTGGGCTTGGCTAGGCGCTAGCCACTTATTGAGTTTTGACTGATCAACCTCGTTGTTTTGCGAGTGCAAAGCGTCGTTCATACGGTCCGCTATTACTGGGCGGCTAAAGCCAGAGCGCTTCATGGCTGAGCATACACTGTGAATAAATAAGTGATATATATCGCAGTCGGGTGCAACATCGGCTTCAAGTATGCTTTTAGTCATTTGGTTTTTTTGTGCCATTGTTAAATGTTCCATAGTAAAAAGTTCTCTAAAATTACCTTGCTTAGCTGCAGGACTTATTCACATGATGTAGGTGCAAGCAAAGCGGCAAGTTCGGCTTTACGCTTGTTGAGATTGGCTTCTTGTTTGGTTTTACATTGATATGCAGGCACGTCTGGAAATACCTGCTCTACTGGCATATCTATAGCTTTAGCAATGGCATTTGCTATAACAGATGAGGTATTACGGCGATGAATAATAGAGCTAATATGAGATGGGTGTTTGTTAATGCACTCAGCAACCATGGCGAGGGTATAACCCTTTTTGTAAATTGCGGCTTTGATTTCTTCGTGATTCATTGTAAATTACCTTATTAATTTGTGAACCTGCTAGTAGCTGATACTTGTAGCGGGTTTATGTTTAAGACAACTGAACTATAAGTGCACATACGTGCACTGTCAATGAGAATTGAGCATATTTGTGCATAATATTTGTGACACTATAAAATTTGAACGCGAAAGATTAGGGTTTACTCAAGAGCATTTTGCTAAATTATGTGGCGTGAGTCGCAGATCACAGGCTAATTATGAGTCTGGGATACGTGCCCCAGATGCTGATTATTTAACGGCAGCAATAAAAGCTGGTTGTGACCTTGAGTTTTTGTTTAATGGCACACGAAGCAAGCAACTTGATGAAGCCGCACTTGAAGATTGCATAGAAATACTTGAAGACGCATTAGTATTGGCGGGCCGCAAGCTGACAGCAAAGCAGAAGGCACGTGTAATTTGCGTGCTATACGATGAATATACCGATGATGGTGTAGAACTAACCGCGCAATCAGTAGTGAGGCACTTACGATTGGTGGGGTAAACTTATTAGGCATTAAGTAATGGACGATAAAAAACAAAAGCTACGGGATGAACTTGCTCGGGCACTAAAAGCAGAATATGAAAACCCTGATAAACAGCAAGCCGCTGATGATGAAAAGGTTGCTACCAAGCCAGAAGATAGGCATTTAAAAATAAACCAAAACATTGTAGGCAGTCATAATAGTGTAAGCCAAAGCGTGAATTATGTTGCAAGGGATGGGTTTGATCCTAATAACCCTAATATAATTGAGTGCCCATGTTGCTGGAACGAAGCTAGTAAGTTTGCTAATTGTATAAATTGCAATCTTGATATACCAGGATACTTTCATTCTTTGGAAGTAGAGCGGCGCAAACAAATCGCTAAAAAGCAGGCTGAAGTTAGCTTGATTGCGAGTTTAGCTTGCTTTGGGTTAAACTGGTTGACTGATTATTCAATGTTTATTGTTGGCGGTATAGGGCTATTGTTTATTGCAACTGCACTAAGTAAGTTATCTGACAAATAATTAAGTTATATAAATAAAAAGCCCCTAGTTAGGGGCTTTTTTATTTAATTGAGTGGTGCTCTATAAGTCCAAACATCATCAAACTTTCTCACTGTCTCATTTAACTGGTTTACAGTTATAAACTGCCCGCCATCAAAAACTAAATCATATCCGCCACGTACCGAGCCACCGTAACTATTTGTTGCGTTATATGTATAAAAGTAACACCAGTAACCGTAATCATATTTTGGTGATATGTTGTCTGTCACTCCCATATTGCTGGCATAACATTTATAAGCATTACTTATTTTAAGAAGCTTAAGAGAGCTTGGGTCTTTTAATGTTGGTGCTATAAATTGCTCTGCTGCAGAAATTGCTTGTTCATTTGTTGGTCTATCTGGATAGTTAAGTGTTTTAGCTTGTTCATAAGCTTGTCCTGTCGACTTGCAGCCCCCAAGAGCTGCCACAGCTGCGAGTGTTAAAAGTAGTTTTTTCATGTTTTTCCTTTTTTGTATTTAATCCTGCAGGCTACATTAGCGAGAGCCATTTTGTATGTAAAGGTTTTTCCGACAGTGGTTTTTACTGGGGTTGGTTATTGTAGATGCTCACTAGAATTATGATGTTTGCCAGGATAAGTTATGACTATTACTGAATTGTCCACAGGTTATTATTGAAAACAGGATGTTTGTGGACTATATTACTAATATCACATTTAGTAGTTGTGACTGTCACACAGGAAATTGTGACAATGGGTTGGATAAGGGATCACTTCCCTTTTTTTGGAGGTGTAACATGTTTAGATTTATTAAGAAATTTTTTACATATAAAGAAAATACAGACGAAATTAAAGTAAAGGTTTCTGGTGGAAAGTATTTTATTGCTGATTTAGATTCCCTCTCAAAGAGTGAGGTTGTAAGAGATCAGGTTAGACAAGCAAGAGCTTATGTAAAACAAAGCTAGTAAAAGAAAAGCGCCGAAAAGGCGCTTTTTTTATAAGGATATCATGATAAAACCTACCGTTATATTTATTCTAGTTATCACTATAGCTGGGCATATTTACAGAAAAACAAATTATAAACTTTACCCAAAATATGATGCATCTAAAGGTTATCATACCTTTTTGCTTGCTGCCTCGACTGGATTGATCCTCTTTTTATGTGCTTATATTTTTGTCACTGTGATTGCTCAATATAGCTTTGCTCAATCCATTGGAGCATGGTTTAGCTCTCAATTAAGTGTATTAAGCCCTACGGTTGGGCAGAGTTTTGAAACTGTAAATTTAATATCTGTCCTTTTTTTTACATTTTTATTTAGCTGGTTTATTCCAAGGGTTAAATACGCTGTAGCTAAAAAAAGGCAGGAAAATCCTATACTAAACAGCTGGAAAAGAGCAGCAAGGAAAGATTTAACCCCTGAGTTTACCCACCTTGCATTTAACTCTTGGGAATATGGATTACCGATTGCGTTTACTTTATCTAACAATAAAGTGTATATAGGCTATATCTCTGAAATAGGTATTGATAGCAACGATATTCACCTTTTACCTATTTTGAGTGGCTACAGATGCGATGAAAAGAAAGACCTTATTTACTTGATTGATTATAAGCCCGTTATAGAACATATCTTAAATGAAGAATGCGAAGCTACTGGTGAGGATGTTGAAAAGAAAAGTAAAATGGGAGTCTACAAAAAGTTTGCTATTGCAATACCCCACCGCGAAGTGGTTCATGCAAACCTTCATGACACTAGCTATAAAAAGCATTTTGATAGACACCGTTATGATCGTAAAGAAACCAAACCTACTGGTGTCAAATTTACTCTTGGTGATTTATAAAATATAGAAAACCAAATTAAGCCCCATTTAGGGGCTGATTTTTTAGCACTGCTTTTGTAAAAAGGCTAAAAACTCATTAACGCCTGTAAGCGATTTTAAGCGCCCTACTTTGTTTTGTGGCTATGATGACTTAGCTCAAAACCGTTTAAACACACTCGGTTAAATTTAAACACTGTTTAAACATGGTTTAAACTCATTTGCGGGGTGTGTTTGTTAGATTCACTTGTTATAGCGCATTTAAGGCACTGGTTAAATCGGCTTTAGCTTTGCGAGTTGAATAGTTTATTTGCTTACTTGAGCGCAGTGGGTCTTTTAATACTATTTGTTGCTGGGCTATTACTATGTATTCATCCGTTGAAATATAACCATCACTAAAGCTACTTTTAATTTTTGCTGTTAGAAGTGGGTTTGTGTTTTGGATAATGCGCTGCGTGAGGGTGTCGTACATGGTGGGCGATATTTCATCGGGCATACCATATTCAACATTTTTTATGTTGGGTTGTAGCAATAGCTGCTGCGAAGCAAATAATGCTGCAGCTATTAATAACATAACGAATAACGCTTTTTTGGTTTGAAGTATTTTAGGTAGCATGACCAATCCTTGGTTGTTTGATAGTTACTTTAGTTTAAAACAAATTCATAGGAATGCTAATGTGATATAAAATGTTCTGCTTTATGTGTATTATTTAAAAAATAAATAATAATACATATAGGGAAATATAAGCATGGTTAAAGAATATCTTATTTTACGTTACTCGCTAGTTGAAGAAGCACAAAAAGCTTTAAACATAAAAGCAATTCCAAAAGTTAAAGGTCATGCTGTTTTGCCAGCAATCAATTGTGATAGAGAATTTAAATCCGGAGGTGTTCATTACAGTGTTCTTCGGTTTAAAGAGCTAATTGCCTCTTTTGGATATGACTTCCCTAGTGAACGTTTTTATTATGGGAAAATAGCTAAATTAAAAAAACAACAAACAGGCGAGAAAGTTCCAGGTGATATAGTCGAAGTTGAACATGATAACTGGATCCCCTTATCAGTTGTAATTGATATACAAACACAGCATATATTTGTACGTAAAGATTGGCGATACGGAGATCCAGAACATATTGCTAGATCATTACAGTTAGCTTTTACAGATCCAATACTTGCGACTTATAATCATCGAATTTTTATTGAGGGTAAATCAGAATCAGCTAAATTTTGGAATATTGTAGAAGCTAAAACTAAAATTTATAGACTAGAATTTAAGTTAATATCTCCAAACATACTTGATACAAATAAAAAAGCGAGAGAGGCTATTGAGTCTTTGCAAGATATATTCGGGCAGGATGAGATAGACATTACCCTAAAAAATGATTCTGGAGATCTAAAAGTGCCAGAAGCACCTGTTGCTAACTATCTGGAGTATATTGCAGAGGGTGAAGGTAGTTGGAGTGTTGTCACAGAAGGTGAACGCGGCGGTAAAAAAGCTCATAGTAGTAATGAAAACATTGATACAGTTAGCCTCCCATCTATTGAAAATGAGAGTGACAATAATGATTCTCAAATGGAGTTAGGTGAAAAAGCTGATTCTGTGCATACCTTAAATTATAAAGAGTCAAATTTAGGTGCTGAAGTTTATGCGACAATTAAAGATATGGGTAAAAGTTAAAAAGCCATTATTAATTGGTTTATATATTTTGGTGTCTTTGATTCTATGTTTCACTGTTTTACACATAACTAATGGGGCTGCAAAAAAATTATTTGATACTATATTGGCTGTTTTTCCTTTTTTTGTAACTGCTGCGAGTGCGTTAACTTGGGCGTTGTTTAACTACATTGAAGGTGTATTAAAGGATGTCAGTGAAATCAAAGGGAATCAAAAAAAGATATATGCTGCTCTAAATAAACTAACTAACTTAAAAAATGAGGTTATTAGTAACGCCGCTTTTATAATTTTTTTACTTATTTTAGACGCATTGACTAATGGTCTTTCTGGTTTATATGATGGCGATTCAACCATTGTTCACTGGCTTTTTTTATCTGTGAGAGGATGTATTATTTCTTTAGCAATTTATGCTGCTTACGACCAGTTTCAAGGTTTTAAAACTGCACAACAATTTAGATTGATCATCAATAAAGGTAAAAACAGAAACCAATAGTAAAAATACTTGCTTACTTGTTCAACTCAATTTAGCCTATATAAGCAACCCCGCTCCACCCGCTGTAAAGTCTATTCCAGCGGTTGGGGCTCTTCTCCTCACATACACTGGTGCCACTTAGTTAGTTTATTGGCACTGGGAACATGGCAAACAAAACAAGCACAAACACCAAATTCAATTGGTTTGAAGTATTTAGAGCCGGTACACAAACCGATTCTAAAGGCGTAACACATACATTTAGCGACGCGGATTTAAACAGCGTTGTAACCAACTTTAAACCTAAAACCGCGCCGCTGGTTATTGGCCATCCTAAAATGCACGATGCTGCATGGGGCTGGGCCAGTGATTTAAAAGCAGAAGGCGGCTCTTTATTTGCTAAAGCAGACGATGTTTGCGCTGAGTTTGCCCAAGCTGTAGCCGATAAGCGCTACCCTAACCGCTCGGTACGATTAGAAAAAGTAGCTAATGGCTACCAACTTGCACACATAGGTTATTTAGGTGGCAAGCCCCCTGCTGTTGAAGGCCTTGCCTGGCAGTTTAACCAAACAGATGATGCCGACACCCTTACCCTAGAATTTGCTGCCGGTGATATTGACGACATATCGCTGCACACATCAAACACCCTTACCCGCCTTATGAGTAATTTACGTGGCTTTATAACTGACCGCTTTGGTAGCGAAGCGGCTGATAAGGTTGTGCCTAATTACGAAGGTGAATGGTTAAAAGAAGAAACCATTATTGCTCAGCATGAACGTGCTAAAGCCAATAGCGACAACAATACAGAATTTAATAAAGGCGTTGATGGTATTGATACCGTTGTAAATAGCAACGCCACCCCACCCACCCATGAGGACAATGCAATGGATGAAAAAGAGAGAAAGGCGCTGCAAGACCAAATTGATGCAGCGAACGCTAAAAACGCTAAGTTGGAATACGCGCAGCGTGTTGCAGCGGCCAGCACCTTTATTAATACCGAAGTGAACGGTGGTAAAGCGCCGCGTTTAACGAATACCGATGGTGTGGCTGAGTTTATGGCCAAGTTAAATGATGGCGATGCCACGTTTGAATTTGCAGCTAGCGACGGTAAAAACCAAGAGCTTAAACCTGCGACCTGGTTTGAAGGCTTTTTAAAAGGCTTACCAGAGCAAACTGGCTTGACAAGCGAGTTTAATAAAGACGATAAAAACGGCGAAGTAACAGACGATAGTGCAGAAACACTAGCAGCTAAAGCGCTTGATTATCAACAATCACAATCTAGCAAAGGCGTGACTATTAGCATTACCGCTGCGCTGGACCACATTAAAAAGGCATAAGACTATGGCAAACCCAGGATTTATTAAAAACTTTGTGGCAACAGCTGTTATTGCTGCCAACCGCTTGGTTGTTGTATCGCCAGTGGCTGATTTTGCTGTAGCAAGTGCGGTAGATGCAAGCGCAGCGTATGCCGGCGTAACTGAGCAAGGTACAGACGAGCATTTACGAATAGATGTGGTTATGACTCAAAGTGCGCCGGTTGAATTTGGTGGTGTAATTGAAGCGGGTGATTTAATTGTTGCAGACGCAGACGGTAAGGCAGTGGCATTTGACTTAGCTACGAGTGTGGGTGCGACACAAATACATATTGCAGGCTGGGCTATGGAAGACGGTGACGTGGGTGTAATTGGTGACATATTTTTAGCGCCACAAGTAATAGCGACTATTCCAACTGCATAGCGCAGCTGGGTTAACTTAAATTTATATAATAAGGATTTGTCATGAGTAATGGTATGCCATTTACCCCTGATGTTGAGCAAACGGCGATTGCCATTGCTTACAAAAATAAAGCCTTGGTTGCAGATACACTTGCACCTTATTCACCGGTTGGGTTACGTAACTACAAATGGACCGAGTATAAAAAAGGCGAAAAGTTTACCGTTGTAGACGATAAAATTGGCCGTAAATCGTCTCCTAATCAAGTTGAGTTTAGTGTTGAAGATAGAACAGGCTCAGTTGTTGATTATGGCTTAGCTGATGTTGTGCCAAATGACGATGTTACGAATGCGCCAGCAAACTATAACCCGCGTTTACATGCTGCTGAAAGTTTAACTGATTTGGTATTGCTTAACCGTGAAATACGCGTTGCTAATATGTACAACAAAGCCGCTAACTTTGGTAGCACTCAATCATTAGCGGCGGGCGGACAAAAGCGTTTAGATGATGCAACACTGGATATTTTGCCGTTCTTTTTAGACATGCTTGATGCACCGCTTATGCGCCCAAATGCCATGACGCTATCGCAAAGTGTGGCCACTAAGCTGCGTACCCACCCTAAGTTACTAAAAGCGTTTAACGGTACTAGTGGCGACCAAGGTCTAGTGCCATGGAGTTATATTAAAGAAGTACTTGAGCTTGATTATATAACCGTAGGCCAAGCGCGATTAAACACAGCTAAAAAAGGCCAGGCACTTGATCTGCAACGTGTGTGGAAAGATAGCTTGTCGTTTACTTACCACGATCCACTTGCGTCGTTTAACAATAACCGTATGACCTTTGCGCTAACCGCCCGTTATGGCTCGCGTACATCGGGCAATCGTGATGTTGCTGCTGGTTTAAACGGTGGTGTTGAAATTATGGTAGGCGAAGCAGTACAAGAGCAAGTTATTGCAAAAGATTGCGGTATTTTACTTACCAACGTATTAACGCCTGGCTAACGCTAGATTTAATTTTTCATTGTTCCCTAGTTAAAAGGCCTCTTTTTTTGTTTTTTTTGGGGCCTTTTTTTACTAACTGAGGTGTGTA
>TARA_R110000851_G_scaffold27017_1_pt1 | contig 23299 bp, 29 predicted proteins | sample TARA_R110000851 | Tara Oceans TARA_R110000851 (sample SAMEA4397627) | marine metagenome | biome: Polar Biome; feature: [DCM] deep chlorophyll maximum layer (ENVO:01000326); material: water (ENVO:00002006), including particulate matter (ENVO:01000060) such as... | depth 17 m
CAGTGCAGACAATTACTTATGGCTTACTGCCCATGCCAAAGCATTGCTCAGTGAATATACTCACAGGTATGGCAAAGAACACGCAAGCACACCAGTTATTATGTGGTGTTCTACAAATCTTCCCAACATACCAGACTTGGGTTTTACTGATATGCCACAGTGTATGCCAGAAGAATACAAGGCAGACGATCCAGTAGTAGCTTACCGTAACTATTATAATCAAGCTAAGTCACATTTACATAGTTGGAAGAAGAGAGAAGTTCCACACTGGATAGTTGCTGAAGTTTGAACGTATAATTAATAAGAAACAAATATTAAGGATTTTAAATATGTATATCAAATATAAGATGGTCTGCTGTGATAGCTATTATAATTCACGCACGCCAATACAGAGTCTATTGAAATGTCCCTATTGCATGAGAAAAAACCCTCCTACAGAAGAACTAGATAAGGACGATTGGGTTTTCTCTGCTCCCTTCTCTGGAGATAAGCAGTTTGAAACTCGACCGTGGGGTTCTTATAAAGTACTAAAGGATGAGGTTAATATAAAAGTTAAAGAGATAACTGTTAATCCCAATCATCGGATTAGTCTTCATCTGCATAGGCTAAGAGATGAGGTTTGGTACGTTGTTAGTGGCTATGGGGTAGCACAACTGAACAACGAGAACATTGAATTATCAGAAGGGGTTCAGATGTCTATTGAGAAATATAAAGCTCATAGAATTGAGAACACTGGATTGTTTGACCTTATTATTGTTGAGATACAAACAGGCAGTTGTAAAGAAGATGACTACGTTAGACTAGAAGACGACTATGATAGGCCGGTGGCTTGACATTAACGAAGGTAATATTAATTTAAAAGAGAGGGTTGAATAATGGAGTGGAGTAGATATGAAAGTACTGCGACTAAAAATAGGAAAAGGCAGCAGAAGCCAAAGGGTAAAGAGACAACATCAGCGATAGGTATTTACTTCTTTTTAATAGTCTTGGCTGTAACTTTTACCTTAGCTTTAATCAGATGAACTGTTTTGTTATTACTATACTAAAGTAAGAGAGAGCCAATGAGTAGTCCAAAAGATAAATTAGATAACAAAGAACATAAATGTTCACACTGTGATTCTTCAGGCATTGTGTACCAATACGGCAAGGGTGGAGATGTAATTAATATGCCATGCCCTGAATGTACAGAGGATGCGATGGCTCATATTAGAAACTGGGATTGGAAAGGCCAGATGTTTGATGGGTAAATTAAATAAGTTAGACATTATAAAATGGACTGCTCTAATTATAGTTGTTGTTTTACTTTTCTATATAAGTAGAACAAAAACGATTGAAGATTACGAAAGAGCAATGGATAGTCAATCAATGAAAGATATAAATGAGTAAAGTAGACAAATATGATTTAAGATTTTACGGCAAGGCTTCATTGTATTTCTTTTTATCTCTGGCCGCAGGATTGATCTGTAGCAGAGGATGTATTTAATATTAAACAATAAGGAATAAAGATGAATAAAGAAACAGAAACAATAGTTGTATATAAACACTTAATAAAATGGGTGTTTGCATTAGGATTCCTCGCTGGACTTTTTTGTGGGACTACGATCATAAAGATATGGGTCTAACTTATGGGGGCGTAGCATAATGGATATTGCACCCGACTTCTAATCGGGAGACTTGGAGGTTCGAGTCCTCCCGTCCCTACTTTTTATTTAACAGATAGTGTATTACTCAACCTATCTTCTTCCACTTCAGAGACAACCTAGAACATGAAAGCAACAATATCAAGAACCCAATTGGACATTGACTATAAGTGTCCTAATTGTTATTTACATTTTAGATTAAGCAATCAAGACATACCCCAAGAGACAGACATTACAATGACCTGTCCTGAGTGTTGGGATTCTGTAACGATACCCGCTTATAATAAAACTAATAATAACAATAAAAACAAACCACCTGAGAATGAGATAACAAAATTAGCTATAAAGGCACTTCACTCTCAGGGTTACACTTTACTAGAAGCCACACGACTTGTTCACAAATACAATAGACATAATATTACAGTCGTTGAATTAATTAAGGAAGCAATAAAAGATGAGCGATCTACGACCACAACGATTTGATGACCTTATTGGTCAAGATGAAATAATTCAGAATTTAAAAATCTCTGTAAAGTCAGCCACTATAAGAGGAGACACGCTCTCTCACTGCCTGTTCTATGGTGGAGCAGGACTAGGCAAGACGACACTTGCAAGGGCGTTAGCTAACGAGCTAGGCGTGCCTATTGAAATAGCGAATGGAGCCAGCCTGTCAACGAACAAAGATGTTCTTCCTTACCTTATGAAAATGACACGAGGCTCTATCTTCTTTATTGATGAGATTCATAGAGTAAGCAAAAAAGTACAAGAATACTTACTTACTGTGATAGAGGACTTTCGCTTAGATATAGTTATCCCTGCTACTAAAAATAGTCAGGGCGAAACAATCAAAATAGATATACCTAAGTTCTGCTTCGTAGGGGCAACTACTGAGATGGGAGATTTAGTCCAGCCATTCTTAGATAGGTTCAAAATAAAACACTTTATCCGTTCTTACAGTATAGAGGAATTGTCTGAATTGATTTCTATTAACTCTAAAAAGATAAATGTTGACATTTCAGAACAAAGTATAGACATAATTTCTAAAATAAGTAGAGGAGTTCCTCGTCTAGCTAATAATTTCTTAGAATGGATTAGAGACTATGGTGTGGCAAATGGCCTACAGGGTTTGACTTCTGAACAGGTTACGCGAGCTGTTAAGATGCAAGGTATTGATGAAAATGGTTTAAATCCAATAGATAGGAAATACCTAGATGTTTTAACAAGGTTGCCTAAAGGCACTCATATCGGTGTAAATACATTATGTAGCGCACTAAGTTTAGATAGGCAGACCATCGAGCAGAAGATAGAACCTTATCTGATGCAACAGGGCTATGTCAATAGAACATCAAAGGGTAGGGTGTTAATTAAAGGCTTATAGCTCCAAGTTAATTTTAAAATAAAGGTAATCACTATGGACTGGAAAGAATTACACGACGAATCCCTAATCTTTGATTGGCACAATCATGGGGCGCTTAAGAATTTCCTGTTTGAAAGAAGTCTCGATGGTAAAAATTCTAGATTTCTAACTACCCTTTTTAAACGATCATTCTGGCCTCTGAGTGAAAGAAATACCCTCCCCAAGATGGCTGAGGGTGGATTAGATGTGGTTCTCTCAACCTCCTTCGTCCCCGAAGTAGAGTGGGTTGACGATCAGAAGCTGATTAAATTTCTCAAGTGGGTATATCCTAGTGTACGTAAAAGGGTCTTTGACCCCACTTACTTTGATGCTATCAATGCTCAAATGGACTCGATAGAGGCAGAGATAAAGAAATTTGATGGTAGGTTTAAGTTTGTTTTCAGTAGAAGCGAGTTAGAGCAAGCTATATCTAACAATGACATAGCTATGATACATTCTATAGAAGGATGCCACAGTCTTAATGGGGAATTGGCAAAGAAAAGGGTGGAAGATGCCACAGCTACGCCAAAAGAAATAGAAAAAGAACTATTAAATAACCTTGAGCATTTCTACGATAGGGGTGCTGCCTACATGACGCTAACCCATTTCTATCAAAATCATGTTGCGGCTCCTGTTTTTCCCTATCCTGAATATGGGATTAAAAAAGGCAATTGGAAGAGTCTAATGTCCTCTTGGGATATGAATAAGGGACTAACCGCAATAGGTCGCAATATTGTTGGGGCGATGAAAGAGATGGGCATGATAATAGACATCACTCACTGCACTCCCAAGGCAAGGCAGGAAGTATACAAAATAGTAGGCGACGATCTATCAAAAGTGATTGCCAGCCATACAGGTGTCTTTGGAGTCAATCCAGACCCGCTTAACCTAGAGGACTGGGAAATAAAATGGCTTGCAGACCACAACTGTTTAATGGGTATAATTTTCATGAACTACTGGCTTAGTCCTATCGATACAGGTCTAGGTTTAAAGTATATAGATCAAACAATAGAACATGTCACAAACATAGCAGGTCATGAGATAATTGCTATAGGCACAGACTTTGATGGATTTACAGATCCTCCTGACGAAATTACAGACATATCAGAGCTTCCTAGACTTACTAGATACTTATCCTGTCTTAAAAGTGGTATTCATACAGATAAGTATAGCCCAGATGTTATAAAGGATATACTGGGTAGAAATTCTTTAAGATTTATCCTAGAAGGGTGGAAAAAATGAAACGATTTGAACGTATAGCCTCTTACGTTAGAACGGCCTTCTTAATTTCTGTCGGCATTGGGATGTGGGCTTTGTGTTATAACATAATAACTCTAAAAAGAGAGCTACATGATATATATATGCTACACATCCATCAAGCTCAACAAATAGACACTCTTTTAAATATTCGACTTAGAGAAGGTAGAGAAGAAGATCAAGAATGGCTCCGTAAAACTAGAGAGCAGTACAAAGATATAAACACCACTATCAGGAAATGACAGGTAGTGAGGAGATCAGATGAGAGATAACGACCCATACAGGCCTCCTAAGAGATATGTATGCCGAGTGGAGCATAAGAAGAACATAGACCCAGAGACGGACTGGGACAGTCTTGTATTCATCTGTACTCTTGGTGTCATATCTTTCTTGTTAGCCCTAACACTTTCTTGGACATTCAATTATGTATACATATAAGGCAAAATTAATTAGGTGTGTCGATGGAGACACAATTGATGTGAGCATAGACTTAGGTTTCTATTTAACAGCTAAAATAAGATGTAGACTTACAGGAGTTGATACTCCAGAGAGAGGTCAAGCTGAATTTAAAGAAGCTACTATAATTTTAGAGAACCTGATAAGGGATCAAGAAGACGAAGAAGGATATTTTGAGCTTATAACAGGAAAAACAGGGAAATACGGTCGATGGCTTGCAAAGATACACGATGTAAACTCTGTCTTAGCAAAAAAATGGCCGTATGAATAATATTTTGCATGATTTTGGAAAAATATTTGGATTTTTGTCTTGAAACCCCTGATACCTATGGTATAATGCGATAGGGTTTAGTTTTTTTGTAAGGCACTGGAGTTAAAGTTGGAAATCGTAAAATTAAAAAGAGGACAGAAATTATGCAAGTCATGCGGCTATATAAATGCAGCTAGAAGTGGATCTTGCAAGGATTGTAAAAAGCCATTCGTTCTAAAGAATAGCCCCATCAAAAATGAAATAAAAGATTGGAAGTCCCTTTCTGCTGGGGACACCTTCAAGGTAGTTCAAGGAACAGGCCCTTACTATATATGTAAGCAAGACTCTGAAGATGGAATTGCGGGTGAAAAGATATACATGGGCGCTCGTGGGGTATATAAGGTGATAGAGGTAAGACACACAGGAATACTTGTTTATGGTGCTACTAAAAAGAACAGTGGCTATGACTTTGTTTATATGGGAGAGGATCAAAAGTCCTCAATCAGTACTAAAATCATAAGAAAAGCCCATCGTATAGTAAGAACATCAAACAAAAGGAAAAGAAAAAAGGTATAATACATTAGAAAGAAATTTAAGTCGTAAAGGACTAAATAATGCCAGACTCCCCAGTTACAACAACAGCAACCATTAAGGCAGACATTGTCTTTAGCCAGCAACAGACCTATGCTTATTCATCTAGTAATATAGTTCTTCAAGGTTCTACTGACTATTCTACGTCATTGGTATCGGGTTCTGGCTCTGAGGTGAGACAGATAGACTCCATATATAATATAGGCGGCGTAACCATAGCCAGTGGTGCTACTGGAGTATACGACTTAAGGAACTTAAAACAAGATGTATTTGGTTCTCAATATACATTGTCTTTAACAGGTATTAAAGGCCTGATCATAACCAATCAAGCCACAGGAATTAACGAGATGTTGTTAGTGAAAGCTACGGGCACAAATGCTTTTACAAACATCTTCCATGGAGGATCAGGAGGCCCAGAGGGTGTAAAAATTGGGCCCGGTGGAGCCTATTTTTATAGTGACCCCTATGCAGGCACTCCAGTAACAGCGACTAACAGTGTATTGAATTTAATTAATGCCGGAAGCGGTTCTGGGCCAGAGAACTATAACGAAGGCATTGCGGTAAGTATAATCATAGCCGGAACATCCGGAACTGGAGGTTATTAAGATGGAAGACAAAACTACAATGGCAGATAAACCAATCAAAAAAGAAGTAAAGAAGGTGAATAACTCTTATAAGATATTCGTTCTTCAGACAGATGATGATGGTAAGAAGGCACAAGATACAGTCAACAGTATTAAAAAGTATGAAAAAGATTTTAATGTGATGATTATCCGTGAGCCCTATGGCCTAAAAGGGACGAAGGGCATTGCTGCGATTCCTCTTTTGATTAATTTCAATGGCGAAGCAATCGTAGTTACAGACGAGCTCATTTGTATTAGTAATTTAGCAGGGCTATTCTTTAATAAGCCTACTGTCTCATTTGCAGCAGGTCTCAACCATAACGTCTGCCTAGTACAGCCGTGGGGTGCTGATTCGCTTGATATTCACTGGCATTTCTCAGAAAGCTATATGAATCTATATAGAAGAAATTCATTGGATGTGTTTAAACACATACCAAACAACTATGACTTCTCTGGCATGTTTAAATATAAGAACCCTCCGCCAGCGGCCCCTCCAAAGCCTAAAAAAGAACGAGTCCTCCCTCCAGAGATACTAAAGTCAGTAGCTAAAGTCCCAACTCCAAAGAAGAAGACTAAAGACTCTGATCCATACAATCTAGAAGGGGTAGTGGAAGATCAAGCTAAAGGCAATAAAAAGAAAAAGGGCTGGTGGTAATGGAGAAAAGAAATAGAAAGTTTGTCTCAAAAGGATGGGGATACGAGGACTGGATTGTAAATAAAAAAGAGTATTGTGGTAAATTACTTTTCTTTAAAAAGGGAAAGAAATGTAGTTGGCATCATCATAAACTCAAGGATGAGACTTTCTATATACAGTCAGGAACACTAGAGGTTACTTATGGTTGGGATGATCGGAAAACAGATAGTTTTGTGGAAAAAACCCTATTAACCGAAGGAGACAGCTTCCATGTTCCCATAGGTATGAGACATCAGATGCTAGGACTAACAGACGTTGTGATGTTTGAGTTCTCTACTCAACACTTCGACACGGATTCAATTAGGATTATGAAGGGCGATTAATGAAGGTATTGTGGATTTCAGACTATGGAAACGACCATCAAGGAGGAGCACAAAGGAGTAACTCTCTTGTAATAGAAGAGGGTATTCGTAGGGGACATTCCGTAACAGAGTTTAACGTGGGCAGCGATGACGGCATATTGCACCCTGAATACGATCTGCTAGTTTCTTCAAATCTAGAGGCACTGTACCATAAGCCACGCATTATAGAATGGATAACAACATTCTCGAAGCACGTTAGGCTTGAACATGATGCCAACCGATACCTTTCTCAAAAGGATAGAGAGGCTCTATTCACTAGCTGCAAAAAGGCTTTCTTTCTATCTAATTTCCATCTTAAACAGTTTGTTGATAGTTACGGAGATTATTTTATAAATACAGAGATAATTCCAGACCCAATAGACTCTCTCTTATTTAAGAATCAAGACCTAGAGAGAGAAGATAAAATTCTATATGTTGGCAATATGCATCAACTGAAGGGTACAAATTCACTTTTTTCTTATGCTATAGAAAATCAAGAGGAAGAGTTTGTAGTTGCGGGATGGTCTCAAGACCCATATTTTATACAGACATGCCATACTATACCTAATATAGATTTTATAGGCAATGTTCGATTTGAAGAAATGCCTAATCTATATAATAAGTATAAGAAACTTTTCTACACCCCAGCATTTTACGAACCATACTGTCGTTCTGTAGCTGAAGCTATTTTTTGTGGTATGGAAATAATCAGTAATGATTTGATAGGATGTTTGCACCACATGGAAGAGGTTGGGAGAGATGAAATGATTTCCCAGTGTAGTAAGGCACCTGAGTCTTTCTGGGAGTCTGTAGAATGTCTATAACTGTCATACTTAATGGATACAGAAGGCCTAAGAATTTACCCCTACAAATCCAAGCAATTAGAAACCAGACTGTCTCTCCAGATCAAATTTGGCTATGGGTAAATCATCACGATGATTTTTATACAGAGCCTGTTGATTACGATGTGGACAGAAAGGTTGTTTGCGACCACAATTGGAAATATTTTGGTAGGTTCTCTCTGGCCATGCTCGCTCAGACAGAGTTTGTCGCCTTGTTTGATGATGATACAGTTCCCGGAAGTCGATGGCTAGAAAACTGCATAGAAACATACAAAGAGGAACCAGCGATACTAGGAGGTGTAGGACTACAGCTTAATAGTAAAGAGTTCTATATGGATCATGAAAGGTTTGGATGGCCTTCTCATAATGAAGAAAAAATAGATGTAGATTTAGTTGGACACGCTTGGTTCATAAACAAGGCTCACCTTAAGTATATCTGGGAAGAGAAACCTCACACTTGGGAGACAGGAGAGGATATTCATCTATCTGCTATGGCCAAGATCCATGGTGGAATATCAACATATGTTCCCCCGCATCCCCCGCTAGAAAGAGAGCTGTCAAGTTCCTTGTACGGTTATGAGTTGGGGGTTGATGACAAAACAGAATCTGTTACCAAACAGCAAGAGTTTTTCTCCCTAAGAGATAAATGTATCCAGCATTATGTTAAAAAGGGTTGGGCCCTAGTAAAAGAAGCCCAATGAACTCTAAAAAACCTTGCCAATGTGATTCGTCTGGATTCTGTGACCGCTACATGAAAGAAGTAACGGATGTACAACGAGGCCTATGTGAAGAGAGGGAGGACTATAGAGAATCTTTCTACCAAATGTCTCTTGAGAGAATAGGCATATTGAAGGCTAGAAAAGAAGAGAAAGAACTCATTGAGATGCAAGAAAAATCTTCTTCTGTTGCCTGTATACATAGGTGTGGTGATATGTTTCCATTCATGAGATCTATGTTTTTCAGAAATAAAGGAACAAAACCCAATAATTGGCAATTAAAGGATGTGTCTTTAAAGGGGCTTGAAAGATCTGGGACTGGTTTTGTATTTGACCTCTTAGAAAAAAATCTACTTTCAGTTTCTTTAGATCAAAACTGCAAGCATCACAAGCTACAAATTTCCGAACCAAGATTCGATAATATTGTGCTCTGTGTAAAAAATCCATACTCTTGGTATCTTAGCTATCGTGACTTTGGACACGCGGGAAGAGACGTTACAAACAAAGTGACATACTCCTCTCCAAGCGAATGTATAGCTTTATGGAATGATTACTATTCCGCTTGGCTTAATAGTGATTTGAATATTTATCTTTTACGCTATGAGGATGTTCTAAAAAATAACAAGTCTTCAATTAAAAAGATAGCAAAGTTCTTAGGGGTTAGGAAAACAAAGGAATGTTATTCAGTTAAAAGTTATGTTAATAACTATTGCGGAAGACCTATTACATCTTTGAGTTCAAATTTTAACAGAAAAGATTATTTTTTATCAAAAACGTATCTTCATTCAATGAAAGATGAGGATATAATTTCTATATACAACACTTTAGATAAAAAACTTTTAAAAAAACTTGGATACACAAAGGAACCTTAAATATGTTACTTATTTCTTTTGGAACTAGACCTGAATGGATTAAGATAAAGCCTATAGTAGATGAAATAGAAGGGGAAATTCCGTATAAGATATTGTTCACTGGTCAGCACACTTCTCTAGTTGAAGAGTACTTAGAAGACACTTTTATCTTAAACGATATAGACGATGGCGATAATCGCCTAGATTCTATTGTCTGTTCTTTATTAAATAGAGATTCTATCTTTGAGGATATTACCCATGTACTAGTGCAGGGAGACACTACTTCGGCGTTTGCAGTTGGGCTTGCTGCCTTTCATAGAAACATCCCAGTTATTCATTTGGAAGCAGGATTAAGAACTTATGATAACCAGAATCCATATCCAGAAGAGTTTAATAGAACCGCGTTGACTGCCTTAGCAACTATTCACCTATGTCCTACAAAAGATTCTAGTAAAAATCTAATTCCAACCATGCAGGTTGACGATAAGATATATAGTCCGGGAAATACAGTGTTAGATAACCTGAGAGGAATGGAACCTGAGGTGCAAGACAAAGTTCTTGTTACAATGCACAGGAGAGAGAATCATGAAAACATCAAGGAATGGTTTGAAGAAATAAACAAGATAGCGAAAGACTATCCTGAACTTGAGTTTATGATGCCTCTCCATCCCAACCCAAACGTAGTCAGACACAAAGATATATTGACAGAAGTAAGAGTAGTAGACCCATTGTCTCACGCTGAGTGTATTGAATTTATTAGAACGTGCAAGACAATCATAACAGACAGCGGAGGGATTCAAGAAGAGTCCTCTTTCTTTAAAAAGAAATGTATAGTGTGCAGGAAAATAACAGAGAGGAAAGAAGGGATAGGAGTGTTCGCTTTTATGTGTCCTTCCCCTCAAGATCTAAGCAATGTCTTTGACGGTATAATTAATAAAGGAGAGTTCCTTGTTGATGAGGAGTGTCCTTATGGCGACGGACTAGCCGCCCAGTACATAAAGAATATATTTATCAGAGAGGGAGTCTAGTGAGATACATTGTCACTGGAGGCCGAGGATTTATAGGAAGTCACTTCGTAGAAGAAGCTCTGGCTAGGGGACATTCTGTTCTTGATATAGACAAGATGGGATATGCCTCTAATTATAAATTGCCGTGGGATGAGCACGAAAAATACGAACTTCAGATAGCAGATATTAGTACTCTTATTCATATACCTACCTGCGATATTCTTATTAATTTTGCAGCAGAGAGTCATGTTGATAACTCTATTAGAGATTCAAAGCCTTTTATAGATAGTAGCTTAATCGGGGTTTGGAACCTACTTGAGCTGGTTAGAGGCAAGCCTGAATATGATAGACCTCTTTTCTTTCACATAAGTACAGATGAGGTATACGGAGACAGGGAAGAAGGCGTCTTTCTAGAGGAAGATTGTCTATCTCCAAGTAATCCATATTCAGCGACCAAAGCTGGTGCAGAGATGTTAATCAAAGCGTATTCAAGAACCTATGGTATTGATTATATAATTACTCGAAGCAGTAATAACTATGGGGAAAGACAGTACGAAGAGAAACTAATACCTAAATGTCTCTTTTGCCTAGACTCAAAGAAAAAGATTCCTGTTCATGGTGATGGATCTTATATTAGGGATTGGACTTATGTTAAAGACAACGTTAGCGCTCTTTTTGCAATACTAGATAGCAATGTTAAAAACGAAACCTTTAATGTGGCCTCAGAGAACTATATGACAAATATAGATGTTGTTAAAACAATATTAGAGTGGAAGAATAAAGATGAAACTTCCATTCAGTTTGTTCCCAATAGATGGGGGCAAGACGTTAGGTATGCTGTTGACGCATCAAAGCTAAGAGATCTTGGTTGGATACCCGAACACGAAAAAGGATTATATAAATGGTTTTAGGTGTAGTAGCTCTTCTATCCTCATGCGGTTATAAAATATCATGAAAAATTTCAAAGAAGAATTCTTCAAAATATTGATGCTCATTCAGTCGGAAGAGCATTTTGCTTTTGCTCGTTTCTCGGATGGTGAAGTCTCTGTATTAAAAAACAAGCACCTCGTACTAGCCGAAAATTATTTCATACAGGAAGATGTCTATGGAGAGAGTGCTATTCAGGCCCCTGTCCCTTATATGGAAGAAGAGAGAAAGGAATTCAACCCAGAGGAACATTCTTTTTATCACAAAAAACTAGTAGAAGCTTTTCAATTTAAAAAGAAAAATTACTTCAAGGGTATCCCCGGAACTAACGAATGGGGAAGGCAGGCTTTTGACTACTGCCTACAGCTATATGGTAGTGAAGACCATGAGCATCTAAGCTTTTCAAACGTTATGATAAATGGAAACTATAGTCTCTTTATGGAAATGCTTGTTCCGGAGTTTTTAAATAAAGAAGTAATCATTGTTTGTAATGAAAATGCTGATGTTTCAGGATTACCCTTTAGTGTAAAAAAAGATTTTAGAATAGGCTCTAATTGCATGATAAACGATTATGGTCTTATAGATGAGATGAAAGAATATATTTCTGACAATAATATTAAAGATCATATATTTCTTTTTTCAGCAGCAACACTTAGTAATTTCTTAATATATGAGCTTTATAAGGAATTCGACCAGAATCAATATATAGACATAGGATCGTCTCTATCTCCCCTCTTGGGTTTGCAAGGGTGGAGAGGCACTCGGGTTTATCTCAGGTGTTATTGGGATGGAGAGAATAATAATATTATAAATCAGGAGGACTCATGGGATTAGAATTAGTTAATTGCGAACGAGGTTACTGGGATTTTGTCCTTGAGCTAAGAAATAACCTTAGGAAAGGGTTCATAGAACAAGACATTATCTCAAAAGAGAGTCACTACTTATACATGGAAATCTATGGCGGTAATTATTACATAGCTTTAGAAAATAATATTCCAGTGGGATGGGTCGGCTCAATGAGCGAAGACATAAGAGTAGCCACGCATCCAGACCACCAAAAGAAAGGTATCGCAAAATTTATGATAAATGAGTTAATGAATATCTTTCCAGATGCGTTTGCGAAGGTAAAATTAGATAATGAGGCCAGCATAAGACTCTTCGAGTCCTGTGGTTTTAAAAAGAAATATTACTTGTTGGAAAAAGAAGATGCTTAGAAACCCATTCGAAATCGTAAAATGGTTTGAAGAAGAAATAGCTCACTACACAGGAGCTAAGTACGCTATAGCAACAAACAGCTGTACAAACGCTATTTTTCTTGCCTGTAAGCACTTAGGGGTAGAAGGAGAACCTGTAACTATTCCTAAACGGACATATCTGTCGGTGCCCCAGTCTATTTTGCAAGCAGGAGGTAAGTTGGAATTCGCGGATGTTGATTGGAAGGGACTGTATCAGCTCAAGCCATTTCCTATTTATGATTCGGCGAAACGGCTTACTTCTAATATGTATATTCCCGGAAGTTTAATGTGCCTATCCTTTCACTTTAAAAAACCTCTCAAGATTGGCAAGGGTGGAATGATTTTGACAGACAGCGAAGAGGCTGTTGAGTCGATTAAAAGAATGAGATATGAGGGGCGAGGAGAAGGAGTTCCCTACCATCAAGACGATATAGTGGAGGGTGGATGGAACATGTATATGACTCCTGAGCAGGCAGCAAGAGGCCTAATATTATTGAGTAGCTATCCAGAACACGCAGAGGATCAAATTGAAAATCCTCCTTATAGAGACTTAACAGAATTCACCTTATTCAAATGACCACTTTTTAAAATACGTTTCCAAAAAAAAATTATGAATTCCCCTTCAAATGACCACTTTTTAAAATACGTTTCCAAAAAAAAATTATGAATTCCCCTGCATTAATTATAAATTCTCACTCTTCAAATAGCGATTGCCTAGAGATATTCTTTACTCAGCTTGAGAAGTATGTTGATGTAGGATTTTTTTCTAATATCTATGTTCTGGTAGATGATTGTCAAAAAATTCCTCCGTATGCTACCTGTATTAAGTATGATCCAGAAGCTTGCTTTACAGACCAGATGATAAGCTGTCTATCTGAGATAGAAGAAGAGATTATACTATACGCTAACGAAGACTATATTCTATATGACAATCCCGACCTAGAGTTCTTAAATGAGCTAGCTTCTTTCTTAAAAAACTGCAAAGACCTTTCTTATCTAAGATTTGTTTACACAGATATAGAAAAGCTGGCTACGTTTACAGAGATTCAAGGCAAGTCACTTCTTTACATACCATCATCTTCACAGCTTTGTTTTTCTCAAACTCTTTCTCTATGGAAAACAAAAGACTATCTGAACATTCACCAAGAGGGCCCAAAAGCCTCAATTGGAACGAAAGGAGAATCACAAGGACACTTTGAAGTTTTGGCTAAGCCTATCTGCGGAGACTTAGACATACAGGGCGCCGTGGTTTTTAGTTCCATAAATAAAAAAAGAGGAATATTTCACTATGATTCAAAGTCTTTTCCCCATGTCGCATCTGCCCTAGTTAAGGGTCGTTGGAATGTCTCGGAATATCCTGAACTTGAGAAAATACTTGCTGAAAATAGTATAGACATATCTATAAGGGGAGTTGTCTAGTGTTGGTTCTGAAAGATCTATCTATAGAAATCCCGGGAACCAATATGCATTACATAGGGCTTGATGAATATAGTGAGCCTAGTGAAGACACCGTTCTTCTTTATGGATACAATAACTTACATTCAAACAAGTTGTTCGATGAGATTAAAGGCTTTAAGCGTAAGATTTACTTTAATGTGACAATGCCTACAGAATTTTGTAGCGATCAAGACATATCTCTAGATGATAAGTTTGACGAAGTATATACCATTTGTCCCTATAGCGTAAAGTGGCTGAATAAAGTAAAAGATAAAACAAAATATAAATTTATCTGGTATCCCTTAAATGAAAGAGATATACCTACTCCCCAAGATAAAGTATATGACGTATGTTACCATGGGGGAATGCATGGACAAAAGTATACAAGCGTACTACAAGACATTATGCCTTTTAACTACAGGTATATGACGATGACGCATGGAATCAACCAGCTTACACAAAAGTGTATCCCTTATGCTACCGACTTGAATCTTAGTAATGAGGAAAAGATGGAAAGAATAGCTCAGTGTAAAATTTCTGTCTGTATGAATAGCTTTACAGTAAGAGGTTCTGCTGATTTAAATAACATTAAGTCCCAACCATCCTACCTTGACAACAACGCCTTTATACACGCCGAGGAACAAGGGCTCTGTCCTCAGATAAAGTCGAGAATGAACGAAGCCGCTGCCTGCAAAACTTTAAATTTAGTAGAAGAGGATCTTTGGAATATAGCGGAAACTTTTTACAGACCATACGAACATTTCTTGTACTTTGAAAGAGGAAAGCTGACAGAAGCAATCTCTGAAGTTCTTGATCACTGGGATATTTATAAGGGGCTAGCCGAATCTGCCCATAAACATTTTAAAAACAATTATACAACAAAAAAGTTATACCATAGGATAAAAAATGATGAAAACACTAGTGATTGGATCTAACTCTTTTTCTGGACAAGACTTTGTTAGGCACGCTTTATCTTCTGGTGATGAAGTAATAGGGATCAGTCGTTCAGAACAGAAGGAACAATACAACCTTTCTTATGATAAGAACGATCCGAAATTTAATTTTCTGCGACTAGACTTAAATAAAGATATAGATAAGATATTAAGTACAGCTAGTGAATTTCAGCCAGACTATATTATAAATTTTGCTGCCCAAAGCATAGTAGAACCAAGCTGGGACTCTCCCGAAGATTGGTATGAAACCAACACGACCTCTTTGTCAAAGCTTATTCCGGGTCTCTGCAAGATAAAATCCATAAAGAAGTATTTGCATACATCTACCCCTGAGGTCTATGGTTCTTGTGCGGAAAGAATAGAAGAGTCAATGCTTTATAATCCTAGTACTCCATATGCTGCATCGAAAGCCGCTGGAGACCTGCTTCTTAACGTCTACAAAAAGCAATTTGGATTTCCTGTTTGCTTAGTTCGCTCAGCTAATGTTTATGGAGCACGTCAGCAATTATTCAAGATAGTCCCAAAAGCTGTGGTCTCTTTAATGAGGGGTGAGAGGCTGCCCCTTCATGGAGGAGGAGAGTCTACCAGATCTTTTATTCACATAGCTGATGTTTCTGTGGCAGAAAGACTTGTTCTAGAACAGGGAAATGTGGGTGATATTTATCATATATCTCACGATAGAGAGGTCTCTATAAGAAATCTAGTAGAAATAGTCTGTAAAAATATGGGAAAAGACTTTGATCAATGCGTAGACATCGTTGGCGAGAGGGCAGGAAAGGACAGCGCTTACACACTTTCTAGCAAAAAAATAAATAGCCTAGGATGGTTTACGAGGGTAAAATTACAAGAGGGAATTCAGGAAGTTATAGATTGGGCTAAGGAAAATGACATACACAAAAAATCCACCGGACTCGAATACATACACAAGCGATAAATTTTTCTCCCCTGAACAGTTAAAGAAAAATATTGCTCCTAACAAGACTATAGGGCTATGTCATGGTGTGTTTGATGTCCTCCATGTTGGGCATATAGAACACCTCAAGCAGGCAAAAGAAAACTGTGACATTCTAGTTGTTAGCCTAACAAATGATCAATATGTCAACAAAGGGCCCGACCGACCCTTCTTCAGTATATCTCATCGCCTAAACGTAATTTCATCTCTTGAATTCGTAGATCTTATTACAGTTAGTAATAATCCTTCTTCTGAATATATAATCAAATGTTTGAAACCAGACTACTACATGAAGGGTGTTGAGTACAAAGAGAAAGAAGACCTTACCAATAAGATTGATCTAGAACAAAAGTGTTTGGAAGAGAACGGCGGAAAAATTTTATTCATAGCGAATGAAAACGTGTTCTCCTCCTCTAAGTTGCTTAACCAATCCCTGATGAGTGAAGATCTGCTTGGGTTTATCAAAGATCTAAAAGCAGAATATTCCGTAGATGATATATTAGGTTTTATTGACAGCGTAGAGAATCAATCAATTAGTCTAACGGGAGAAACGATCATAGACGAGTACGTTTATGGTGATTGCTTAGGAAAATCCTCCAAATACCCTGCTATAGTCTTCAACAAGCTGGAAAGAAAGAGCTTTTTAGGTGGAGCGGCGGCTGTAGCGAACCAACTATCCCCGCTTGTGAAAAATGTCAATCTCCTCACTTATATTGGTGATGAAAACCTGAATGAGAATTTAAAATTTATTGAAGACAATTTGTCTGAGAATATCTCACTTGACTATTTAGTAAAAGCAGATTCCCCTACTATAAAAAAGACTCGCTTTATAGATTCCTATTGGGAAAGCAGACTATTTGAAACCTATGAGATAAATGACCGCCCATTAACATCTGAAGAAAACAAAATTAAAAATTCAAAGCTAGCATTACTCTCAGATGTCTTTGCTATAGACTATGGTCACGGATTCCTCGATGGAAAAGAAAATGTTTTTGCTGCTAATGTTCAGTCAAATAGCGGAAACAGAGGGTATAACTTTATAAGCAAATACAATAATGCTAAAGTATATATTATAGATGAAGGGGAGTTGCGTCTTGAAATGAGAGACAAGCACTCGACCCCTGCTTCCCTAGCCAGACTGTTGCAAGAGACAATAGGTGGCGTCGTAGTTGTTACTAGAGGCTCTCATGGGTGTGTTGTTGTTGACAGTAGTGGAGAGAAAAAAGTTCCGGCTATATCCGGAAACATAAAGGATGCCGTCGGTGCCGGAGATGCTTTCTTTGGAATATTCTCTACCTTGTTTTCCAAAAAAGTCCCTCTGAAAGTTTCTGCGTTCTTAGCAAATGTAGCGGGCTATATGGAGGCTAGCGTAATAGGACACAAGCATGAGCATAGTAAGCTTGATTTTAAACAAACCACAATAGCTATTTTAAAGTGAGTAGATATGAAAACAGTATTAGTTACGGGTGGAGCAGGGTATGTCGGATCGCTTTTGGTTCCGGCTCTTCTAAATGATGGGCATAGAGTCCGTGTCTATGACACTTTTTGGTTTTGGGAGTCTACAGATGTGTTCTTAGAAGAAACGGGTTTGTCTGGGAATAAAAATCTAGAAGTAATAAAGGATGACATTAGAGATCCTATAGCAGTAGCCGCTGCCATGGAAGATGTAGACTATGTAATCAACCTAGCATGCATCTCTAACGACCCATGCTCAGATCTGTACTATGACTTCACCCACGAAGTAAGCTACAACGGAGTCATGAACGTAATAGACCACGCATACAAAGCAGGGGTTAAACACTTTATACATGCGTCTAGCAACAGCGTTTATGGAATCAAAGAAGAAGAAAAAGTTACAGAAGATTTAGTCCCCGAGCCGCTAACTCAATACTCCAAGCTAAAAGTAGAGATTGAACACTATCTTCAATACCTCTCTAGCCACAGCCAATTTCCTGTCACCATACTAAGACCCTCCACGATATGTGGGTATTCTCCCCGCCAAAGACTAGACCTAACCCTTAATATGTTTGTAGACCAAGCCTTCAACAATGGGGTAATAACTCTCTTCGGAGGTGAGCAGTACCGCCCGACACTTCACATTAAAGACATGGTAAGAATATATCAGCATGTCCTAGCTAATAGAAATTCCTTTGACAACGTATACAATTGTGGATATGAAAACGGAACTGTCAAATCGTTTGCTTATTTAGTTAAGAAATTTCTACCAGAAACAGAAATATTAACAGTTGACACCCCAGACCACAGATCTTATAGAACATGTTCCGATAAACTTGAAAAAGAGCTAGGCTTTGTTTATGAATTTGATAGTAGTGATGCTATTCAGGAAGTGATTGAGGCTTTTGAACAGAGGAATCTACCTCATGTAAATTACTACAAGAACATTGAAGTCATGAAAGGATTGTTTAAAAATGTTGATTGAAAATTTTAATAATATTGCTTTTGAACGACGCGACAGCTGTGTCGTTTGTGCAAGACCACTGGAAGCCCCACTTCTGAGCCTTCCAAACTTTCCCTTAACAGAAATTTATACTGACAAAAAGCCCCAAGAAAAAGTTGGTTTCCTAGATCAGTTTTTTCACTTTTGTCGAGGGTGTGGTCATGGTCAAATTTCAAATGTAGTTCCCCCGAGCACACTGTACGGAGAATCTTATCATTACAGAACTTCTACGAGCGAAACAGGAAGTAAAGTAAATGATGTTTTCCTTGACTTTATAACTTCAACGACAGGAAACAAACACTTTAAGACAATAATTGAGATTGGGTGTGGGGATCTTTATTTATTGAACTCCCTGAAAGAAAGAGCAGACCATGTAATAGGAGTCGATCCAATTTTGGAAGGAGAGGAAGAGGCTCTCCAAGAAGAAAAGCTTACCATTATTAGCGACCTCATTGAAAATGTTGATTTAAATGAAATCGATCTAAACGACTGCTTGGTAATTTGCAGCCACACGCTTGAGCATGTAGAGAAGCCAAAAGAAATGCTCTCAAAACTATTCCAACACGCAACCCCAAGCACCCTTTTCTTTTTTCAGTTTCCGGGCCTTGATGGGCTAGTAGAAAATTGTAGATTTGATCAGATTTTTCATCAGCACCTAAATTATTTTTCATCTCACTCCTTTAATTATCTTATAGAAGATTTGGGCGGCTGCATAATAGATTCTGACACCAACCCACACTGGGGGTCTCTCCTTTTTGCCTTCAAAAAGGGAAGCCAAGCTAGTGTCTCTCTGGATATTTTAAAACCAGACCAAGAACGAATAATGAGAAAGCACTTTATATTCCAACAAAGGATGGAAAGTCTCGGTTTGTTTTTACGTTCTCTCGGAAAAGAAAAGATTATCGGATATGGCGCTTCATTAACGTTGCCTATATTGGCCTACCACCTCAATGAAGATTTTTCAGATCTCCTATACATCCTCGACGATGACCAAGAGAAAGAAGGTCTTTTTTATATCAATTTACCGGTTCCCATCAAGCATTCAAGTCGCCTAGATAGCGTGACAGATACCACACTTTTCATTACAGCCACTGACAATACCCGTCAGATATTATCAAAAGTTATTCCCCTTCGGCCAAAACGTATCATTACCGTAATGAATAGTATATAGGAGATTTAAATGGATTTAGGGATACGAGGAAAGAGAGCTATAGTCACCGGAGGAGGAAGAGGTCTAGGGAAGTCGATTGCTCTGAACTTAGCAAAAGAGGGAGCTAAGGTCTGCCTAATTTCCAGAACCGAGGAAGATTTAGTAACGACTCTTGATGCATTAGGAGGAGAGAGCGAAGGTCATTTAGCCCTATCTCATGACCTGACGATTGATGGAAGTCCAGAAGAAGCCACTAAGGAACTGCAAGATCGATTTGGAAATCCAGATATTGTTATCAACAATCTAGGTGGTACTCTAGATATAAAAGATCCCTTTTGTTCTCTTGAAGAGTGGAGAAAGGTGTGGAGATTCAACCTTGAGGTTGCTATAGAATTAAACAATTTGTTAATACCCCATATGAAAGAGCAGGGATGGGGACGTATTGTTAATATCTCCTCAATCTCATCTCTAGAAAACCAAGGGCCAGTTACCTATTGTTCAGTAAAGGCAGCTTTAACAGCATATAGCAGAAGCATGGGAAGGGTTTTAGCTCCAGATGGAATTGTAATGACTTCTCTTTTGCCGGGAGCTGTGTTTACCAAGGGTGGCTATTGGGATTATACATCAAAAAATAATCCTGAGCATGTTAAAAAATACCTTGACGAGAGAATGGCTATAAAAAGATTTGGAACTCTTGATGAGATAGGCTCCGTAGCTACCTTCCTTTGCTCTGAACAAGTGTCTTTCTGTGTAGGCTCTTCTTTTCTTGTTGACGGAGGACAAGGAAAGTGCTTTCAAGAACATGGGGTGTTATAATGAAAAATAACAATCGTTTTAGAATAAAGATTGCAAGGATGATTAAGAATGCTGGAGAAGGACACATACCTAGTGCTTACTCCATTATTGATATAATTGCTGCTCTATATGGTTCCGTATTGAAGTTTGATTCGTCGAATCCAGAATGGGAAGATAGAGATTATTTTATCCTGAGTAAAGGTCATGGTGCTGCGGCTCTCTATGCGGTTCTGGAAGAGTATGGTTTTATTTCTCAGGAAGATATAAAAAATAAAGGTAGAGAGACGGGTATTTTAGGGGGACATCCCGACTGCACTAAGGTTCCGGGAGCAGAAGCTTCGACTGGCTCTTTAGGTCACGGTCTTGTAACGGCTATGGGAATTGCCTTGGGACTCAAGATAAAATCCAAGAGCAATAAAGTATTCTCCTTAATAGGAGATGGAGAAAGTAATGAAGGAACTGTCTGGGAAACTGCTTTAATTGCCCAGAATTTGAAACTTGGAAACCTTTGCCTGATAGTCGATAAGAATAATTCGATTGACCAAATCCTTAAATTTCCAAATATGAAATCTATTTGGGAATCTTTCGGGTGGGAGGTCTATGAAGTAGATGGTCACAATGAAAAAGAAATACTACATGCTATAGAAAGCATGGAGTTTAATCTTGATTCTAAGCCAAAGATAATAATTGCACATACTGTCAAAGGAAAGGGTGTTAGCTTTACAGAAGGTCATGGCCCTTGGCACCACAGGATTCCTACAGACGAAGAGATGGAAAATATTGAAAGGGAACTTTCTCAAGATGAGTAAAAAACTAAGACAAGAATTTGCCGACACAGTACTCGAAGTAGGTTGTCAAGATGAACGTTTGGTCGTTTTGATTGGAGACATTGGTCATTTTGCGTTACAGCCGTTTGCAAAAGCATGCCCTAATAGGTACTATAATATAGGAATATGTGAGCCCTCTACTGTAAACATGGCGGCAGGTCTGTCAAAGGTTGGGTTAGTTCCAGTTGTACACACGATTGCTCCGTTCATTGTGGAGAGGTCTCTAGAACAAATAAAGCTAGACTTTGGCTATCAGGAACTTGGAGTCAATCTAGTCGCCGTTGGAAGCGCTTTTGACTACGGCGCTTTGGGATGCACTCACCATTGTTATGGCGACTTTGCAATACTTAAACCAATAGAAAATATGGAAATAATTTATCCCGCCAGTTGTAATGAGTTCAATCTTCTATTTAAGCAGACATACGATAATGGCAACCCGACTTACTTTAGAATTCCAGAGGCTAAACATGAATTCGATTTTCCTGACAGTCAGATCAAGTTCGGTAAAGCTATTGTTGCGAAAGAAGGTAAAGACTTAACTATAATAGCTCTTGGTCCACATTTAAAAACAGCTATGAATTCAATAGACACGTTGGAGGAAAGTGGAATTGATCCCGAAGTAGTATATCTCCACACAATAAAACCCCTTGATGTTGAAGCTATAAGAAAGAGCGTATCTAAAACGAAAAGATGTATTGTTATAGAGGAACATAGTATGTATGGTGGTGTCTTCGATGACATTACTCGCTGCTGTAGTGACTTAGACAATATAAAATATTCGTCTATTAATCTAGGAGATAAATTTATCCACCATTACGGAAGCTATGCCGAACATTGTACCCGATTAGGCCTTACCTCAGAAAATCTTGCAGAAAAGGCTGTTGAGTTATATGGGATTTAAAAATACACTGATTGGATTTTGGGAAATAGAAAAGGAACCTGTTCGTCTAGGCTCTCTCTGTATGTTTATAAGTAATGTACAGGCCTATGCAAAACTTAAAGATCTTTGCTTAGCGAAGTTTGCGCTAATTGGAAGCAACTCCGAAGTATCAAGGCTTACAGGAATAGATAATATTGAAACAGACCTATTGCTTAGACATGACCTGCATGATCATTGGCTTGGTATGTTATTCGATGCTCTAGGTCTAGACTGCATACACATCTATGAGTCGTCGGAGGATTTCTTTTCAAGGCACGAACATCAAGTCTTATTTCCTAGTCCAGAGATATGCGAAGCCGCCAATATAACAAGGAGCTTGTACGACACAACTCAAATAGCAAGCCTACTATACAGAGAGTCTGGCGAAAATCCACACGCAGACTTTAACAAAAACAGTGCCGAAGTTGGACTTTTTAGAGACATGGCATTGACTAGCCCTGTTATCTCTTTGCATCTTAAGAATGCTTCAAAAGGAGATACTGAAAGCAACGCAAACTTTTCTGTATGGAGAGAGTTCATTGAATCAGATGAGGCGGCTAGAGTTCGATTCCTGCTAATAGGATCAGACATAGTGCCAGAAGAAATAACTTCGCTGCCAAACGTTACATCTCTTAATGATCAAGGACTTTCTATTACTGAACAGCTAGTATGTATCCAAAACTCATCAGCATTTATGGGTATGGTTAGTGGCCCCGCCAACTCTGCTATATTAAGTAAAGTGCCATATATCATTTTCAAACACCCTCTACATCACGCAGAAGCTATGAAAAAAGAAATAGGCGATGCAGACCATTATGGTTTTTCGCAAGAGAACCAAAAAATCGTTCGTGAATACGAGACTACAGATCGACTTTCTGCATTTTTAGGAGATGTTCTCAAATGAATCCGCTAGACTTTACAGACAAGGTTGTGCTAGTAACAGGTGGTGTTCGTGGTATTGGTAAAGAGATAGCTGATCTCT
>TARA_R110000851_G_scaffold232932_3_pt1 | contig 23261 bp, 19 predicted proteins | sample TARA_R110000851 | Tara Oceans TARA_R110000851 (sample SAMEA4397627) | marine metagenome | biome: Polar Biome; feature: [DCM] deep chlorophyll maximum layer (ENVO:01000326); material: water (ENVO:00002006), including particulate matter (ENVO:01000060) such as... | depth 17 m
TATCACATGTTGCTATTGCACCAGGATACTTTACTGAATGTGGCGGTGTTGTTTCATATAGTCATGATAGTGACAACGGCCACTCTGAGTGGTCAGGTATGGGCTTCCAGGGATATATACAAGCACTAAACGCAATGAGTCGTATGCCAAGCCAAGGTGCGGCATGGACTGAGTGTTGGGATGGTGCAAGAATTTGTCAGTGTTACGATACACAAGGTTGCACAATGTATGTGCCACACGGATCAGGTGGTCCGGCGGCAACACCATGTTCGGGCGTTAGAGATAACGGTTGGGCAGGTGGAGATGCTATCATCAAAATTAGATATGTAGAATCTTAATAATTAAAATGGAGAGAGAAATAAAATGGCTTTAAATATACAATTTCCGGTAACTTTACCGGATGAACCATATAAGACAGCAGTAACTAAAAAAGAAACGTTTACGTGTACCTATACAGGACCACGTTACGTATTAATGCAAATTGACAGAGATGACTTTCAAGTACGTGAAGGCGGCAGAGGCGATAAAGCAACTGACGATTCTGTAAATGAAAAGTTCTTTGAACAAGATGAGTATTTTTACTTATTAGTAGATGCAACAGAGAGTGCAGACACTGCATTTTATTGTGCATATGTAACACACGAATATACACATCCAGATGTAGAAGACTTTGAATGTACAGAACAAGATGCAGATGGAGAAGATCTTACTTGGACACATCAGTATGAAGGTACAACAGGAATGTTAGGACATTTATATTGGCAAGAAACATTGCTATATAATCCAGGCGGCTCCGGTTGGTCAGGACCTAATTTAAGAGAGCATGTTAATGATTGGGCTTCAATGGTTTCCTCATGTGAAGAGCAAGCAAAAACAATCGATGCTGCCTTAGACGATAGTAATCAATCAATATCAGCAGAAGATAGAGCAATTCTAATAGCTAGAAGTGCATGGTTAAAAAAAGTTGAAGTAAAATATAAAGATATTGACCATTGGAAAATACCATTTCCAGAAGCACCATTACCGCAGTTTGATCTACCAGAATAGACTGTACTAACTCTCATCCAGACTAGACTGGGTCTAATAGGTATACTTGATATATATTATTAGACCCAGTCTTTTTTTATGGAGTAAGAGAGTAATATGATAACAAGATCAAAAGCGTTTTTTTTAAATGGCGGAGCAGGTAGAATGCTTTGCTCAATCCCAGCACTTGAACTATATGAAAAGGAATCTGGTGACACAGATTTTGTAATAGTATGTGAAGGTGGAACTGATATGTTTAAGGGGCATCCCACGTTGGATCAACGTGCATACGATCCGTGGCATAAAAATTTATTTAAAGATGTATTAAAAGGAAGAGATGTAGTGTATCCAGAACCTTATAGAGTTTGGGAATATTACAATCAGCTGTGTAGTTTAGCACAAGCGTTTGATATTGAATTAAACGGAAAAGGTATTAGAGATCTTCCTAAACCAACACTAAAACTTAGTAAAGATGAATTACTTGTTGGTCGAAAATTAATTAATGAAGTTAAAGAAAAAATTAAAAAAGATAAACTATTAATATTACAGCCGTTTGGTCGCGGTATTGAAATTATTGATGATACTCCAATGGATCATACAGCAAGAAGTTTTGAATTTGCAGATCTTAAAAAGCTCATGAAAGAACTTGAAAAAGATTATGCACTTATTATGATGAGTGAACTTAAAATTGATCTTAAAGGCGAAGGATTAAAGAGAGAAGTTGCAATGCCCGAAGGATTAAATATTAGACAATGGGCCGCAATGATTAAATTTGCAGATCATTTCTTAGGCTGTGATAGTGTTGGACAACATTTATCATATGTTGTAGGGACAGAAACTACAGCAATACATGGTGCTACATTTCCTGTAAATGTATCTTATCCTGATACCGAAAACTTTCATGTATTAGACCTAGGAATGAATGAAAGAATTTATGATCCTATACGCATTGTACAAGAAGAGTCAACTAACAGATCAAACGAAAATCTAATGGCTATGGACGACAAAATTAGAGATTACGTAGTAGGTGTAGTAAAAGGTACTATTAAACACGTATCAGGTGATAAAGAACCAGAAGTAGTTGAAGAAGTTACTGAATAATTATGTCAAGGTTATTTGTACTGGGATGTAGTTTTACTAATTATGCTTGGCCAACGTGGGCTGACATTTTAGGTACTGAATATGATGTATACGAAAATTGGGGATACCCCGGACTAGGTAACCGTGCAATATGTGAACGCTTAGTTGAATTACATGCTAGAGAACATTTAACAAAAGACGATACAGTAATTGTGCAATGGACTAGTCATTTAAGAAACGATTATCATACAGTAGACAACCGAAGAAAAGATATATTAGACGGTGTTGGTTGGAAAACTTGTGGAAGTCTTTTTAATTATATTAATGCTGAGATATATTCTGATAAATGGATTAAAACATTTTGGTGCGAACCTAGTTACACTATGCATATGTTAAACAATATTGTACTGGCTCAAGGACTTTTAAAGAGTATTGGATGTAATTGGTACATGACTAGTATGGGCGAAATTGAAAAAATGAACTCAGATTACCCAGATAGTTTACAAGGCGAAGTAGGTAGCACTGAGAATATATGGACTGATATTCCTGGTTTAAGTATATACAAAGATTTAATTGCAAGTGATAACTGGATTAAACCAGTTGGTACTACAGCGTGGAATAGTAAAATTCCACACTATAAATTCCATGATCCTGACAATAAACTTAGATTTATTACTGACAGACATCCTAGTATCAATCAACATGTTGAATACTTAGTAACTCAAGTAAAACCAAAAATTAACAATAGCCAGAATCTAAGCAAATTATCAAAAATTTGGATAGATAAAGTTAACACAATATATAAAACTACACATAAAGACTTTACGTTATTTTGTGAAACAATTTTTAAAGACTTGCCGGAATGGCAAGGTAATAGATACAGAGGATTTTAAATGAGCGATAAAAAACCAATTTGGATTGCGGCAATAGCAAGAGGACATAATGCAGGCGTTTGTTTACTTAAAGACGGAGAAGTTATATTTTCAGTAGAAGAAGAACGGTTATCTAGACAAAAATATGATGGCGGTCCATATGCAAGTATGATTAAAATACTTGAATATACTAGTAAGATTGATTATCTTGTAGTTGCCCATACACAACCGTTAGCAGAAACAGCAGGCAAGGTAGATTATAGCGGAGACGATGTTTACACAGGTCTTGCACGTAAACTAGGATTAATTGATCAAAAAGCAAATAATACATCTTATGATCATCCTCAAGTTATTGACTTAGCATTTATGCATCATAAGTTACATAGTGCATGTGCGTTTTATAGAAGCGGATTTGATAGTGCAGTTAGTGTAATTGTTGACGGAGCGGGTACATTTATTCCGTTAGCAATAAACAGTGAGCAAGTAATGAGTTGGGAAGTTGAAAGTGTAATCGACTGTGACTATCCTGCAGAATTTAATACTAAGTTTAAAGTATACGGAACTAGGGAACCTATTCCGGGCGGTATGACTCAAATGCCATCTGATATGTTTGGTGAAAACGGAGAAACTCATGTAGCTATAGTTTCAGATAGAGCCGGCATTGTTAAAGTTTATGAAGCAGTAACACAGTACTGCGGATGGAGTGGAATTGAAGCTGGAAAGACTATGGGACTATTTCCTTACGGTAAATCAAATGACAACATACCTAAGTTGTTTGACGACCAATCTCTTTATCCGTTATCAAATAGAAACGTAATTGTTCCTAACTATCCTAACGGTGCTATAGTAAATGGTGGTTTATATAATTACCTAAATGAAATAAATCAGATGGAAAATCAAGACAAGGATTTAACTGTACTCGATAGCAGACGAGATATGGCTTATGCTTGTCAAGTAGAAACCCAAGAGCAAGTTATAAAATTAATTAGACAAGCGGTAGAAGAAACAGGCAAGAAAAAAGTAGTTATTAGTGGCGGATATGGACTTAATTGTGTAGCAAATTATCATTACTTAGACGCACTTAAAGACGACGGCCTTGAAATTTATGTTGAACCAGTAAGTAATGATGCCGGAACGGCAATGGGTGCGGCAATGATGTTTTGGTATGGATTAGAAGAAGATTCAGCAGTTAAACAGACACAATCATTATACTTAGGTCCGCACAATAATTATACACCTAAAGATATTGTTACAAAAGCACAAGAAGCCGGCGCAGAATTATCAAATGCTACACACAAAGATATTGTTGAATTAATTACAAATAAAAATATTGTAACCATCTTTCAGGGACAAAGTGAAAACGGTCCACGTGCATTAGGTAATCGAAGTGTACTATATGATCCAACTGATCCCAATGGTAAAGATCATGTTAACAAGGTTAAAAATAGAGAATATTTTAGACCATTTGCTGGTAGCATACTAGCTGAAGACGTACATGAATGGTTTGACTTGCGTGGCATGGATGACAGTCCGTATATGATGTATGCAGTAAATTGTCAACCAGGTATAGCAGAAAAGATTCCGAGTATTATTCATGTAGACGGAACATGTCGTATTCAAACTGTCACTAGAGAACAAAATCCGCATTACTACGATTTAATTAAAGCGTTTAAAGAAAAAACAGGTGTTCCTATTATATTTAATACTAGTTTTAATTTAGGCGGAGAACCGTTGGTCGAAACTTTAGAAGATGCAATTTGGACATTACAACAATCAGATATTGAATACTTGTACTTGCCTGAATTTAATAAACTCTTAACCATTGCCAATAAAGATTGACGATAAATACATTGTAGCAGACCTTAGGAAACTATAATGGATTTAACAAAATTTCTCAAACGAGGACTTAGAAACACAATATCACTTAAAGCCGGAACTAACTTTTCGTACGAAGGTTCGTGGCAAGAAGTTCAGCAGGATTTATCAATCGATCGTTGGCACATGGGTGATTTTTCTTCTGCTGAATATACACTTAATATAGAACTAGGCAAAGATGTTAAAGAAGTAATAAAGGTTTTATTAACAGCTTCTCCAAATGATGCATCTGTAGTTGTTTATGGTAGAGCAAGTACTACTAGAGATTTAGTTGTTATTACTGCTACGGTTACTAACTCTTATGTTGAGCTAGTACTTAATCCTAAAACAGTTGCTGATAAAGGAGCTAAAGCATATTTTTCAGCAACCTATTTCCGTAGTCACACGTAATACAAATGTGGATAAATATATTAAATTGGAGACGTTGAGTGGCTATAGAATACCGTCAGTTTGAATCGGACTTTGGATTTAAAAGTCCAGGGTTCACTGTAGATAATGCAGGTAATGTTATTGTTACATCGTTAAGTTACGTAGGCGGTAGTTCGTCTAGTGCAACTGGTGACTATACAGTAACAGAAACAAGTTCTAGTTTTAGATTAGCAAGTGACGATTTTACAGTTGCCGCAACTAATAATCCTACTATAGAAATTACTAGAGGAACATCTTATTCGTTTACACTTAGTGGGTTAAGTACAATAACATTTAATATACTAGCCGCAGATGGCTCTACATTATATAGTACTGGACTTGCACATACTGCATTAGATAATACAATATCAACTGTATCTGCGGCGCAAGGTAAACAAACAGGTAAATTAGTATTTTCAGTTCCTGCAGATGCACCAGCTACGTTATATTATGGTGATGCAGATGGTACTCCAAAAGGCACAATAACAGTTACTGATCCAGTTGTTACCGGAACAGGCAGTTTTAGTGATTTGGTAGTAACCGGGGCTTCGGCACTACAAACATTATCAGTTAATTCAACAACTAACTCAACTGACATTGGCATAGGTGCAATGATTGTTCAAGGTGGAGCAAGCATTGCAAAAGATGTATTCATTGGCGGTACACTAACTTCGTCTAGCTTTAAAGCAAACGGTGTTGGAGTTGCTGAGTTTGAAGCAGGAACTAATATAGTATTAACTGCTGGAAACAAAATCGAAGTTGTAATTGAAAGCGTACAACGTGGTGTAATTGGTACTACTGGTTCAACAATTCCAGTAGTTGACACTATAATTAATAATACTTCAATAGGAGCAACAACGGCGTCTACGGCGGCATTTACATCAGCTACCGTTACCAAGGACGCAACACTCCAAACTGACATAAGTAATAAGAAGTACGTAGACTCAACAGCAACAGCACTATCAATTGCATTAGGAATTTAAAACGTGGCAAAAAAGAGAATTCATAATTACAAGTTTAAACCAGGAATAGGGTATACTGAAAACTTATATCCTAATGCATATTCTTTAATAAATGCTAATAGGTCATTTTTATTAGCAGAGAGTATCGCATATATCAATAAAGAAATTATTGACGCAGTTAAATGTCAACGAGACATTGGTTATATAATTGATGGCATTGCTTTTGATATTGCATTAAATACAAATTTTAATACGCTATTTTTAGGAAGAGCTGAAGGCTATTCTGTAGATAATTCTAAAACAGTAATAAGAACAATTAATCGAACCAAAGCAAGTGTTGCCGCATTAACCGAAGTAGTCGCCGACGCTACTTCGTTGGCAAGATCTAATGCGGCATTTGTTGAAATTATTGATATTATTGAAAACAGCACACCTGATACATTAACACTTACAAACCCGTCAGATGCTACTGCTAGTAGAATTGCGGCAAAAGATAAGATTATAGCAAATAAAGATTTTTTAAGAAATGAAATTATTGCGTGGACCACTGCAACATATCCTTCATACGATACTGCACAAGCATACGGAGTATCAGTTGGATCTTGTGATGTAAAATATGCAATTGAAGCGGCCGCATATGATGTTTTATACGGCGGTAATAGTGGAAGTTATGACGTAGCTAAACTTTTTCCTAACTCAGCGGCTTCTACAGTTAGCTTAACAGGAAGTCATCAAACCCATGTAGTAGCGGCTTACAATAGATTAAAAACAATTATTGCTCAAGTTGTACAAGGAACTACAGTATCAGCAACTGTTGGAAATAGTACTGCACAAGTAACGTCAGGAACAAATGCAGATGCGGCAGAAGGAACATCAGTTACAAACTTAATTGATATATTCCACGACGTAATACAAACAGGAGAATCAACATTATCGGCATTAGTAAAAACTGCTCCATCTATTACTTGGGCAACAGCCGCAATACAATCAGCAAAGAATGCTATTGATTCAGCAAAAACAACAATAGTAACAGCAGTTACATTCTCAACAACGTATACCTACAATCAAACTAAGTGTGAAAGAGATTTAGGATTTATTTTAGATTCATACAAGTATGATCTTCGATACGGAGGTAACAGTAAAACGTCTAAGTATGCTAAAAAGTACTGGGACGGAGATGTAGCACAAGTCGACGGTAATAGAGTTCCAGAAATTGATACACATGCACATATTGGTGATTTAATAACTGATTATATTTTACCACAAGTTGTGTGGACTAAACTAGGATCAGTTGATCAAGTTACTGATGCAACAAAGACATACGAAGGCAGTGCTACCACAACAAGAATTGACGAATTAGTTACATTGCTTACCGGTGTAATTGCAAATGGACTAAGTGCATTACCAACTTTTGTTGATACAGGTGCAGGCTATATTAAATTTATTGGTAACTATAATAGTACTGATATATTATTAATAACAAACACATCAGATAATGAAGTTATATATAGCTTCAACGAACCGCTCAAAGGCGGACTTACAGAAATAAGTCAAGGATATGTAGGCGATGCAACCGGACAACAGTTTTATGCAGATGAAGACTTTAAAAAGTTTTTACAAGTAACTGATGCTGTTACTACAGTACAACTAAACTTTAACACTTCTACCGGATTACCAACAGATGAACTACAGATATTTGTTGACACTGATGAACTTATTGTAAGACCATATGAGTTTGGAACAGATGCTATTGAACGTATGCGTGTTGCTCCTCCATTAAGTATGCTTGATGCTGACTTTGAGTACGGATTACAGCCTACTAAATGGTCAGCTATTGCTACTATGAGAGGATATCCGTCAGTATACGAAGTACCTGGTACAGAAACTGATGTAAGTCTAGTAAGAACTGATAGTTCAGCAGGAACTGGAGGAGTTGGTGCTTCTCTTATTACTGTTACTACAGTAGGTGCTCACGGCTTTGAAGAAGGCGATGCTATTACACTTAAAGGATTAAACCAAGGAGTAATAGGTACTGCTAGAGCCGAAGGTGCATTTATTATTACAGAAGTAGCTACTCCAACTACATTTACATACTTTGCTAAAGCAAAAGTAGGTACTACTGGTACAATAGACATTCAAGTAGAATCTACGCAATTAAGAAAAGCTGGGTTTTATACAGGAGCATCTATAGGTGAATCTCCTAGTGTTGTAGTACAAAGTAATGGTAGTAGTGGTACAATATCACCGGCGTTAATAGTACCTACTGGCGAGGATATAATTCCGTTTACTGTAGTTACAGGTGCGGCTCCGGAAATTGGTTCACCGCTAACTGGAGCAGGAATAGCAGTTGGTTCGCAGGTAACAGGTAAAGTAGGAACCGGTGGAGTTATAGTAACCCCAGTAATGACAGCTGACACAGCTCAAGGTGCAACAGCAATTGAAGTACAAAGTGTAACCGGAGTAGCTATAAATCAAGCGGCTGATCGAGGTGACGGACAAGCAATGATTGTTAATAGTGTTGCAGGAAATACTGTTAACTTTAATGATGCACTGACTACAGAATTTAAAGGTAACTTAGTATCGTATACTAATGTAGGCGGTACTAACGATACATCAAACGGTAACGGATTAATATTAAATGTAAGTAGAGCAAGCGGTAGTTATACAATTGATAATATTGTAATATCAGGAGAATCCTATGAAACTGGCGATCAGTTAGTTATATTAGGTGATGTTTTAGGTGGACAAAGTCCTGGAAATGATTTAAGTTTAGTTGTTACTAGTGTTGATACAGCAGGTGAAGTTTTAGCATTAACTGCTAGTGGATCAGCGTTTGACGGTACTGGTAGTTTTAATTCAGTTACTACAACCTATTTACATGGTAACGGTAGCGGAGGCTTGTGGGACGTTGCGTATAACGGCGGAGCATATAGCGGTACACTAGTTGAGCCTTCATATCCAAGTCAATCAGGAGTTACAAGCGGCGGATCAGGTTCAGGAGCAATATGGAATGTGGTATCAACAAATAATACATATACCATTACTATTGATCCAAACGAAACAGGAGTATCAGGGTATGCACAGTATGATTTAGTTAAAATTCCAGGTAATACTTTGGGCGGAGCAACACCAGACAACGATGCACAAGTAACTATAGCATCAGTTAACTCAATTGGATTTCCTACAGGATTTACTATTGTAGGTAACGGTGCAAATGCAACAAATAACTATATAGGTGTTGCATGGGCAACTAACGGAAGTGGTATTGGAGCAACTCTTAATATTAACGCTGTAGGTTCAACATATAGTGCCGCGTTTTCAGTAACAGGATCAGGATTTTCTGTAGGAAATACTGTAACTGTGTTAGGTACACAACTAGGCGGAACATCACCTGCAAACGATTGTACAATTACTCTTGATACTGTTGATACAGGCGGAGAAATACTTACATTTACAGTTACAGGTACAGCATATAATGTTGCTACATATAACAATGTAGGCAGTGCTACAAATTTATTAGGTTCAGGTGCAACATTTAATGTAACTAAAAACGGAGCGGCATATACAGTAGCATTAAATTCAGCTGGTACAGATTATGCGCCAAATCAAACTATAACATTGCCAGGGTCAACCTTTGGCGGAGTAAGTCCAGCAAACGATCTTGTATTAACAATTACTGATGTTGATAACGATTCAACACTTACAGCAGGCCCACTGTTAACATTTAATGCAGTAGGTACATCAACAAGAGGAACTACCGGATTTGTTGTAAATGATAGATTAAAAATAGCAGGCGGTCAATTTACTAATGGCGCAAACGGTACTAACGATATGATTATATTAGTTACTGCCGTTGGTGCTGAGGGAAATATAACTGGCTCATCATATACTGGTACGGCTCCTGATGCAACAGCAACATATAATGCTACATCAGCAAGTGGCGGGTCAGGTAGTAATGCATCATTTGATGTTACACGAACCGGAGCAGTTTATACTGCAATATTAAATGATGTAGGTAGCGGGTATGTTCAATCAGAAACATTAACAATCGCTGGTGCAGTACTAGGCGGTGCAACACCTGCTAACAACGCTACAATCACAATTAATGGCGTAGACGGATCTGGAGCAATTACTAGTGTAACAGTTTCTGGAGCGGCTGCCAATGCAGGCACTGCAAGCAACCTATCTTCTGAAAATAATCCAGGTAATGGTGCAACGTTTACTATTGCGTTAAGTGGAGGAAGTTATTCTTTAACAATAGCCGGCGGTGGTAATAACTATGTAGCAAATCAAAAGTTTAAAGCATTAGGTACAGCGTTATCAGGTGTTACTCCTGGAAACGATGCTACGATTACAATTTCATCAGTTGACGCTAATGGTGTAGTAACTGGGGCAAGTGTTACAGGTTCAGGATCGACTGATGTAGCGTCATTTACTAACGTTGTTGTAAGTAATGCTTCACTTACTGGTAATGGTGCTAACTTTAATATCTTAAGAGATGGAACAACTGCTGATAGTAGTATAGGAATATACACAGTAACAGGTAGTAGCCAAGGATCCGGATACGATGTAGGTAATAGAATAATTATTGGAGGAGCAGATGTCGGAGGAACACCAACAACAAATGATATTACAGTTAGCATTGCTAGTGTTGATAGCGCCGGGGCCATTGTAACTTTTACATATGTAGGAGATGCGTTTGCTGGTACAGATTTACAACTATATTCAACAACTACAATAGACTCAGCAGTTACACAAGATTTAACTACAAGTCAAAATATAACTTTTGAAGCTCTAGCAACATTAAGAATTACATTTAGTAGCCCACATGGACTTGTTCCAGGAGATACTTTTATTACTACAATATCCAGTGATACTGGATCCAATAATCATAACTTAGCGGCAGGATCGTTCTTAGCAATCGCAGTTCCAACAAAGTTTACACTAGATTATACAGCTAGATCAGTTGGGGCTATTGTTACTTCAGCTACTGACATTATTAGTGCTATTATCTATCCAAGACCAGATAGCTTCTTTATACACAGACCGTACGATGGAGGTGTACAACTAGGAACTGGTGGACCACAACATGGTGCACAAGCAATACGTCAAAGTAAAAAATATATTAGATACCAGTCAGGTAAAGGTATTATGTATACAACGGGTGCATTGTTTGCTCCAAGTTACGATCTTAGAACTGCTACAGCAAATGGAGTTGAGACCGGATCAACTATTACGATTGTTACAGATGACAATGATCACGGTTTACAAATTGGCTGTACAGTTAAGATTATTGGCATCGATACTCCAGGATATAATAATACATATGTTGTTAATGATATCGTTGATGAACGTACATTTGAGGTTACTGCTGGTTTAAGACTAGGTAGCACTACTGCTACACTAAGTTTTAATGCACAAGTTTCAACTAGTAAATGGCACGGTGCAACAGTGCGTTCAGGTATTTTTGATGATCAAAACGGAATTTATTGGGAATACGATGGTACTAACTTATTAGTATGTCAAAGAACAAGTACTAAACAAGTTGCAGGTACTGCAACTATATCACCTGATACAAATGTACTAACAGGTACAAATACTAGATTCCAAGATCAGTTAAAAGCAGGAGACAGAGTTGTTATTAGAGGAATGACACATGTTATTGCTCACGTTAATAGCCAAACTGAAGTTAATGTTACACCAGATTATAGAGGTGTTAATACTGCGGTAGGTGCAAAAGTATGCTTAGTAAGCGATAAAAAAGTTAGACAAAGTGATTTTAACCTAGATACATTTGACGGTAGAGGTCCAAGCGGATACAACATTGACGTAGCAAAGATGCAGATGATTGGTATTGAATATTCATGGTATGGTGCTGGTTTTATTGAATTTATGGTACGTGGTGCTGACGGTAATTTTATCTATGCACACAGAATGCGTAATTCAAATATTAACACAGAAGCATTTATGCGTACAGGTAACCTGCCTGTTCGTTATGAAATTACAAACGAAGGTGCTATAGGAAGATTAGCTACAACAACAACTAGCGGCGATACTACTTTAACACTAGACGATGTTGATTTCTTTCCAGATTCCGGAACAGTATATATTGACAACGAGTTAGTAACGTATACTGGAAGAAACGAAACAACAAATACCCTAACAGGGTGTAATAGAGCCGCATCACTAACAAACTTTCAATCAGGCGCATCAAGAACTTATACAGCAGGTTCAGCGGCAATACACACAGCAAAAACTGGGGTAGTATTAGTTAGTAATACATGTACACCTCTTATATCACACTGGGGTAGTGCGTTTATTACAGATGGCGGATTTGATGAAGATCGAGGTTATATCTTCTCATACGCTGAACAAGGACTAACAATTAGTACAATAAGACAAACGGCGTTCTTGATTAGACTAGCACCAAGTGTATCTAATGCTATTGTAGGTGACTTGGGTGATAGAGAATTATTGAACAGAGCTCAGTTACTGTTAACAAGTCTTGAGATTACTTCAGAGAGTAGTACAGGTGGTATTGTTGTTGAAGGTGTTCTAAATCCTCAAAACTATCCTACTAACCCTTCATTAGTTGGGTGGTCAGGACTGTCGGGTCTTGCACAAGGTGGACAACCTAGTTTTGCTCAAATTGCTTCTGGTGCTGGTATTACATGGTCAACTGGTGCGGCGGCGACAACATCATCACTTACTGCACAAGCTACTATAACAGCACAGCTAGATAGTGGAATATATAATACAGGTAATAATTCAAGTTATGTATTTGTTAATGGTGGTGATTATAGAACTACATTTGGGTCAAATGATATTGAATTTGTTGTTGGACGTACTATAACTGGTGCAAATATTAGAAGTAACACAACTATTGAAGATGGGTATATAGACAGTAGTGGTAACTATGGATACTTTTACATAAGTAGAAGAACTAGTGGAAGTATTAGTACAAACCAAGCAAACTACTTTTCAATAGCTGAAGGCGGCAATCAAGTTAATACAAACTTTGCATTAGTAACACAAGCAAGTTGGGAAGCATCGGGCGGTACAAACGGAACAAATATTGACCCAGGAACAACAAGTCCAGGATTTCCATCAGGTACACTAATTAACAACGTTGAACAAAAGAACTTTGCTGGTACAACATATTATCGACTTACATTTAACAACGCAATGGACGGAACACTAACAGCAGGTAGTGGTACAATTACACTACAGTTTGTGCAACCACCGTTTGCTCAACCAGGTGAAACAGTACTATCGTTTATTGCTACACCAAATGAAAGAGCGTCACTAGACTTGTCACAGTTGAAAGAACTTACAAATACTACACTAGGTGGTAGAGGTACGTTCCCAAATGGTCCTGATGTTTTAGCTATTAACATTTATAAGACAGTGGGCTCAGATGTTGTAGGTAACTTGATTCTTAGGTGGAGTGAGGCGCAAGCCTAAGCGTGTATATTATAGTTTACAATACACCTAGGTACGTCAGTTGGATAACCGCCTGCATGTAAATGACTGCCGTCAAACAATACAACCCGGCCTTTTTTAGGAGATACTCGTTGTTTCTCTACTAGCTTAAAATTATTTTCTATTGTTTTATCTTCAAAGAATACAGTATCTCCGTCTGAATCATTTACGTAATATATTAATGCTAAATGAGGTAAAGGTAAATCTGTATGCGGTCTGTAGTGAGGAAGTTTAGTCTTATGTGGAACTGTAATAAACAGTCTTGCTTGTATTATGTCAATTAGATTCATTTCTAGTTTTCCAAATACAATTTGAGGAACTTTGCTAAAATTTCCAAAGTGATCAGTGTTAGTAGTACTACTTTTAAATACATGTTGGAAGCTAACCGGTAATGCATTTTCACCATCAAACGCTGTAGGTTCTACTTTACAAGTTAAAGGAAGCATAGCATTAATATCTGTGCTTCCAAAAACTTGCATATGTAGATAATCTTGTATTTCAATTGGGATTAGATCATCACGTACTATAATCATTAGTGTGCAGTTTCTAAATAATCTACAAATGCCGACAAATTATCAAACGCTAACATTGCTTTTGCAATCTTTTTATATGCAAAGCGACTGTTAATTAATTCTTCAGTTTCGATACCATGACCAGTGCGTATTAACACAGGCCTTGCACCTACTTTCATAGCGGCTTTTAAATCTCTAAGTCTGTCACCTGCATAATATCCATGCTTAAATTTTACATGTGGAATTTCCTTCTCAGCACGTTTAAACATTCCTGCATTTGGCTTTGCGTACATATCTGACTTATGACTACATGCACTATAGTATAATCCGTCAATACTAGGACAACCTGCTTCTCCTAATTTTTGAAACATATGTTCGTGTACTTTATCAACATCTTCCTCAGTATATAATCCCTTTGCAATACCACCTTGATTTGTAATAATAACAATTTTATGTCCGAGTTTTCGTAGTTTTACAATAGCTTCTAAACTACCTTCTTCGAATTCCCAGTCCTCAACTTTATAAACATAGTCACCTGTGTCTACGTTAACAACTCCGTCTCGATCTAAACCAACTACGCACTTAGGTGCAATATAGCCTGGTTTATAAAAGTCGATGTCTACGTCATCGCTCCATACAATTTTTGGATTACTCATCTTTAACACTCCCTGTTATTTCTTCAACTATTCCAGCTTGACTATCGCCGGGGATAATTCTGTAATTGTCTTCAACGCTATCAGCAGTACTAACTTCAGTTATACTACTTCCATCTTCTAATGCTTCTAACTGATGTGGACGTAACGGCGGATTATGCCAAGTCATGCCCTGCGTTAATGTGTGAGTAAACAATGTAGCAGTAGTAGTATCTAACCATCTAACAATAAAACTACCTTCGTTTACAAACCAAGTTTCGTCTTTATCTTTGTGAAAGTGCATGCTAAACTTATTACCTTGTTTTTCAAAGAACATAATTTTACCACAGTACTTGTCGTTTGTTGCCCAGATGATTTCATATCCCCAGCCTTTGTCTACTTTGCCTTCAAGCCTTGTAGTTTCTTTTGACATTATTGGTTCTCCTCAATCCAATCAAATGGTGTTGTGAATTCAAATTCACCTATTGTGTTTAATAATTTATCATTGTTACTTTGTGTAAAACTTTGATATTGGTTTTTTACACTATCTGGAATTGGAATTTCTTCTATAGTAGCACCATGTTTATCAGCAATACATTTAGCAATACTTCCAAAACTAGTTGCCTTGCCTGTACCTACATTCCATATTCCACTTTCGTCTGTATCTATAAACTTAGAAATAATTTTACATACATCACCAACATATATAAAGTCTCTACATATACTGTCGCTGTTTGCAAACGGATGAACAGTACCAGTAAGTGCCTGTTCTTTAAATTTATGAAAAACACTCATTTGAAATCCTTTATGAGATTCGTGTTCTCCGTATACATTAAAGAATCTTAATCCTTGTACTCTACACTGATATTCACTCCAGTCTAGTTTCTCAACAGTTCTATCAAATAAGTATTTACTCCATGCATAAGGAGACTGCGGTTGTAATAGTCCATCTTCTGTAAAATGTGTAGTAGGACCATACACACTTGCACTTGATGCGTATATTAAGTCAACACCTTGCATATCGCATACATGTAACAGTCTTTCACTAAAGTCAAGGTTTTGCCTCATTACTTTTTCAACATCGGTCTCGGTAGTACTACTGATTGCGCCTAGGTGTATAACTTTATCAAACTGGCTACAATCTGGAACTACATTTTCAATCCATTCGTATTCTGCAATTCCGTGACCTTCTTTCATAAGATGTGTAACTAAATTTTTACCAATAAATCCGTCACTTCCGGTAATTAAAATCTTCATTTATGAACTTGCCGCTTCTATGTTAGTAATATTTTCTGTAATACGTTTATTAAACTCTGATTCATCTTGGTACGAATATAATCCTTCACTTAGACCTCGACTAAAACTTGCACTCATATCTAAATTTTCACTTAGTTTTTTACATGCTAGAGTTGTTTCGTAACCTCCACTAAGTCCAACAAGTTTTTTTACACTGTTATGCTGAGATAAGTCGTGGTATAAATTAGCTTCATCTGGAATAGTAAGTTTTAAAATAACCTGTGGTAGAGTATTATCAAATCTTTTATTAACGTTTTTTGCAAATGAATCTAAATAAGGCTTAATACTTTCATTTAGTATCATTTCAAAATGATGTTTATGTTCAATATCAATAGGAATTTCAGGTTCAATAATTGGAATTAAGTTTTGATTAGCAATTTTTAGAGCATGCTTAAATTGTTGATCTAAGATAGAGTCAATTATATCTTCATTCTTAACAATACTACGCATTTTAGTACCTGTACACCCGTGCCACAAAGCATACTCTGTCATTTCAAATAAATTAAACTCTTTTAACATACCATCTTCGTTACACCCGCTGTCAATCTTAAGATATGACTCTATACCTTTATTTTTAAGAATCTCTACAGCACCTCGATCAACTGAATCTTTATACAGTATTGCCGCCCAAATATTATTACTATTAAATTCTGGTGAATTAATCATTCGAAGACGCATGTCATGGACTAGATCCATTTTATTTTCTTCTGTGTATTCTTGTCCGTAACGCTCTAAAACGCTACCTGTTGATCCGCCACTGTGATCCATTGCCGCTATAAATCTCATGTTAAGTTCTCCTCTAAAATATAACTAAGATCTTTACCAGGATATGGAATAAAATTAAAATTAATTACACTCCTAGTTTTTTGATCTGTACATGTTGTTCCGGTGTGTTTCCACTTTGCTGGAAAAACTATTAACCTATTTTCTTTACTTCCAACCGATTCAATTTGTTTATTTTCAAATCTAGTTTCACCATTATTTGTATTTAAGTAATAGATAGCAGTAAGTGCTCCAGGAACTTGGGTATCAATATGATATCCATGTTCTACTATTGCACTTGCTTTTGGTAACATGTTTGCTTTAATTCTAATTAGCTGAGCCGGTTGCAGTATTTCAAAGAATCTAAACATTAGTCCAAATATTTCATCTGACGTTAAAGGTCCAAAATTTTCATGAATATTATGTACAAATTGAAAGTCAAATCCTTCACTAGAATCGGACTTATCTGTTTCGGCTACAACCATAGGATTATAGAACCATGGAAACTGTGATCCGTACATAATATCTTTTATTTCTTTAAACTGTATATTACTTAATGCGTTGTCAATGATTTTCATTTATTATCCTTGTTGTGCTATGTCCTTCAACTGTAGGAAATATAACTACTTTAGCTAAATGATTTCCAACAACAGTATCAAACGTATAGTCGCCTCCTTTGACTACAATATCTGGCTCTAATTTGGTGATTGCTTCCAGTGGTGTATCTTCTTTAAACACAATAACATCGTCTACAAAACCAAGCTCTAAGAGGCTTTCCTTGCGGGTGTCTTCTCCGTTAATGGGTCTTAAATCGCCTTTTAACTTCTTAACACTCGAATCGCTGTTAATACCCACTACTAGCTTGTTTCCAAGCGTTTTAGCATGATTCAATAATTTTAAATGTCCAACGTGTAATATATCAAATACACCGTTAGTAAACACTACTATATCTTCTAAATCGTCTTGTTTAAGAATATACGTTCCTGTATGTTTAACACTTTCAGTTGATCCTTTTATAGCTACTTGTAGACATTTTTTATAACTATATTTTTTAGTAAGTCCATACACAAAGCCCGCTATAAAACAATCTCCAGCACCAGTGACATCTGATACTTCAACTTTTTCTACAGGTACGTTGTATTCAGTATTGTTGATAGTAGCAATAACCTCGTTGCCTGCATTAGTAGTAATAATATTACCTTGCCATTTATCAAATCCTAAGTCATGGAATTCATTGTAGTTAGGTTTCACAAGCCATGCATCTTTATATTCACTTGCATTGCGTTTAGGGTCTACAATAACTTTGCAACCCTGACTGTTTATATGCTTAATAATTTGTGTTGCGTTATCTAATACACCTTTGTCATAGTCGCTTAGAATAACATAATCATATTGTGAGAAATCACTCTTTAGTACATTTTCTAGTACAACATTAGAGTTTGCATCTTTGTCATCGTCTATACGTGTAATATAATGCCCGTCACATATGATTCTAGTCTTAACACTACGTGGCTGTTCTGTTTGTAATAGTGTAACATCTACACCTAAACTTTTTAAGTTCTTGTATACAAGGCCTGCACCGCCAAGTGTTTCAACCTCAGAGAGGTATTTTACAACAGGTACAGGAGCTTCCGGACTAATACGTGTACTAGTTCCGTAAATATATTTGTCAATTATTACATCGCCAAAGACTAAAACTTTCATACTTTATTATACCTGATTAATTAAGTTTTGTCAAGTAAATCTATTACTTGAAAGACTGTTTGTAGTTTATTTAAACTGATTTTGCTTTGAAGAGTATTACGTAACCCATGATGTAACGGCTTTGGCCAATGTCCAAAACTTACCCAGGCATAACCGTCGTGTTCGTCGTTTAAATGTGGTATAAATTCTTGGTCAACTACACAAAGATATGTGTGAAATGAAAACTTACTATCGGTAGAGACAAATGTTTCTAACGGCATTGTTTTAGTAATATTTGGAAGCTCGCCTATTTCTTCGGTAATTTCTCGTTGTAACCCTTCCCAAGGTGTTTCTGCACCTTCGTTGGTTCCACCAACTAGACCCCATAAGTTATTGTGCTTACCGTTACGGCGATGTAAAAAGAGAAATCTTTTTGTTTTTACACTATAAAATAACGCACCACTGCATACTATTTGATTCATAAAAATAGTTATCCATTAAGTGCAACTCTCCATGTACCGTTTGGATATAAACCTTCAACACTAAGTAACCATTCTATGCCATTCCATCTATATTGAACGCCTGTATTTAGGTTAGTAATATATGTTACTGTATTTGCATTAACTGTAGCCGAAGCATCAAATACTACACTCCATGCACTACCGCTCCATTCAATAATATCATTTTCGTTAGCAACTAAGTCTGTATTGTTAGTATTTTTCCAAGCATCAGCTCCGTCGGTATTACCAGCATCGCCTATTGCTCCTAGTAATAATACTCGTGTACCTTGAGATTTAGTAGCAGGAAACGTTTTACTAGGGTCAATAATATAGTCAATTGAAGTTAATGACGACAATGATCTATCAGAGCTACCAATAATAGTGTTAGCAGGAAAACTATCAGTGTCCCAGTTAACAACAATTTGTGTATCGTCTAATTCATTTAGTGCAAAAGTGCCTGTTATTGAGCTACTAGTGTCTAACTTAGTAAGATATATCCGGCTAATACCAGCTTGATATTGTCCTGGATGAGTATCAATTATATTCCTCCAGCTAGTTTGTCCTAGTTTGCCTTTGTCTGATAGTTCAACAACGGTTCCGTTAACAAATAAATCATATCCTTGATAGTTTGTTGACACGATATGAGGAGTAGCAGATGTTTTTATAGATCTACTTCCATTAGTATCAAATGTTCCCGGCACAGCCGAATCGTCAAACGCATTAATAAGTGGTGCCGACAATCCTAATTCAACAGTACCTTGCGACTCGTCAAATATGCTAGTAATAATATTTGCAATAACACCTAATCGTTTAACCTTTACAGGAGGTGATATCCATATTGGTGTAGTGAATGTAAGTGTAGCAACATCTATTTGATCATCTATACCGACTGGTATAGCACGTGAACTAAAGTTTACATTATCTAAGGTAACAACACTTAAACTAGTCCAGTCAATATAGTTGTCTGTAGTTTGTAATTCTAAACTAGGATTAAACAACATTAATATTTGTTCTAGTATTTGTAACTTTTGATCTGTATTTGTAGACCAAATATCTAAATTGACCGTTAACATATAAGGAGTAGGCATTAGTCTTTCAACAGTGTAATTTTTACCTTCGTAGTTTAAATATTCGTTACCTGTAGAGTCGTATGCTTTTTCTCTTACATTAACTTTACTTACATAACTTTGATCAGCTGTCCTGTCTCTATCTAGTGCTAATCCAGAAATATATAATGCCATACGAGGCGCACTGGGAATTTTATTTTCACTATTGCCTTTAATAATATTGGCTACTTGTCTAGTTAAATCACCGTACAATACTGGAATAACAGTTTCTGCACCCTTCCCATCTTTGTAAGAATAGTTACTAAACATTCTCACTAGTTGTGTAATATAACGCCTTACTTGTCCATCGTAAAAATGTTGACTCATTAGTTATCTGCCTTTGGTCTAAGTGCTTTTGACAACCCTTGGCGTTCTGGTACTGTTTCTCCGCCAATTTGACTTGAAGCTGTGTTGTTGATAAAGGAACCTTTTTGTGTAGTACGTGTATTAGTATTAGATAGTGTTACGCGAACATCATCTTGTACTTTAAGCCATCTAGTACCATCATATTTAAATAACCTTTTTGGTAACATATCTGTCCTTAAAAAATAATCACCTGTAATTCTAGTTGTTGGAAAAGTAATACCTTGTCCAAATGCGGCACCGTTTGGAGCTTCTCCTGTGCCTAATAAGTATCCTTGATATCCATCTCTAGAAGGTCTATCAGCAATTTCGTCTGCACTAATAGTAACATTACTAGCATCAAAATCAGTTTCATCAGCAGTCTGTAACGCTACACTGCCGTCGGCATTAGTAGCAAGTGTATAATAATGACTAATATCATAGCCTGATTTTGCCGCATCTGCTTCAGCTTGTGCAACTACTGCATTGTTGATTTGCATTTCTTTTTCGTAAGTACTAAGTAAATCTCTTAATGTACTATCTGAGCCTTCTTCTGCTGGACGATCTAATATTTCTTTAAACTCTTGACTATCTACTAATGATTTTAATTTTAAACGATACAAGTGTGGATACCATGTAGGACTAAATCCTTCTGCGGCTCTGTTAATATCGTCTATAACATAGAATCTTTTTAATGCCATTGTATTATCATCAAGTGCATATTCGTCTTTTAAATGAGGTAACTCAACAACGTCACCGTTCATAAGTTTTCTACCTATAGTCTTTACACTGCTATTAATATGTACAGTCATAAACACTGTATCATTTTGTAGAAATAGTCCAAATTGACTAAGATCAAAATCTACATCTTGCACATTGTATATACCACGCATTTCATATACAGATGTATCGTACTTACGATCTCTGTTTTCTAAAAATAACATGTCTTGTATATTTTTTACAGTAACTCCGCCACTGTAGTTGGGCTGATCGGCAGTTGCATCAGCAATTTCCGTATTCTCAGGTCCAAGGTATTTGTGAACAAATACGTCGGTTCCGCCTACGGTAAACATCTCAAGGATCTGTTTGTCTAAAAACGTGTAATCCTTGCCCTTTTCTGGTTTGTATAATGATAGTCTTGGCATACACATATTTATCGTTACGATAAATACTATTGGAGATAATTTAATATGGCAAACACAACAACAAAAAAACAAGAAGTATTTGACTATGTATATGCTATGTTAGGTGGCGGTATGGTAGAGGTAGAGTTAGATCCTATACATTACGAGACTGCACTAACAAAAGCATTAACAAGATACCGTCAAAGAAGTGACCATTCAGCAGAAGAATCATATTTGTTCTTGTCAACCGTTGTAGATCAAAATAGTTACATACTTCCAAACGAAGTTATGGAAGTTAGAAAAATATTCCGTAGAAGTGTAGGATCAAGATCCGGCGGCGGTGACGGCGGAAGTATATTTGAACCATTTAACTTAGCATACACAAATACATACTTGTTGTCTAGCACTAATATAGGCGGCTTAGCTACATATGATATGTTCAGTCAGTATCAAGAATTAATAGGACGCATGTTTGGTAGCTTTATTGAGTTTAAATGGAATAGTGTATCAAAAGAACTTACGCTATTACAGCGTCCTAGAGCACAAGAAACTCTAATGCTGTATGCTTATAACTACAGACCCGATGAGTCATTATTGTCAGATTACTTAGCAGTTGATTGGCTTAAAAGTTATACCCTTGCTACATGTAAGTTTATGCTAGGTGAAGCACGTAGTAAATTTGCAACTATTGCTGGACCACAAGGCGGATCACAGTTGAACGGCGATACACTGAAAGCTGAAGCACAAGCAGAGATGGAAAAATTAGAAGCAGAAGTATCAATGGCAGTTGCAGGCGGTACTGGCTATGGATTTACTATAGGCTAAAGCCAAAAAACTACTTGACAACAGCGTAAAATAGTTATATACTGTTACTATGCAATATATAACAACACCAATGTGGTCTGTTCCACTCTTTAAAACAAATATTGGTAAGCCTGATCCTATTACTATGGCTTGGATTAAGAATTTAGATTATCCACACGAAGCTTCGGGGCATGATCATACCGACGACAAGTATATATTAGACCAACCAAAATTTAAAAAACTAAAAACAAAATTAAAAGAAGTATGTGATTTTTTTGTACACCAAGAATTAGGCATCAAAGAGGATGTTAACTTTGAAATACAAAATAGTTGGATTAATAGACATCGTGCAGGTGAGCATAATACATTACACTGGCATTCAAATGCTATGTTAAGTGCAGTATATTATATTCAAAACGAACCTGGAGCAGGTGCAATTCAATTCCAACGTTCGCACTTATACTATAATTTATTTCATGATACAGTAAGAGTTGACTATAAAGACGAAGTACAAAACCAATATAATTTAGATTTATTTGCTGTTGAACCAGTTAGTGGCGATCTTGTTATATTTCCATCGCATGTTGAGCATATGGTAACACAAAATCAAACACCATCAGAGCGTTATAGTCTAGCATTTAATCTATTTGCTAGAGGACATGTTGGTGCAGGAACATCACAGATAAAATTATGAAGCATCAAGTAATTCCATTATTTTCTGTTCCGTTATTTAAAGCTAATATTGGACCTCTTGATGTTATTACTATGGCATGGGTTAAAAACTTACAATATCCT
>TARA_R110000851_G_scaffold9449_3_pt1 | contig 23249 bp, 19 predicted proteins | sample TARA_R110000851 | Tara Oceans TARA_R110000851 (sample SAMEA4397627) | marine metagenome | biome: Polar Biome; feature: [DCM] deep chlorophyll maximum layer (ENVO:01000326); material: water (ENVO:00002006), including particulate matter (ENVO:01000060) such as... | depth 17 m
GTGGGGTGTTTCAACAAGCTATTGGTGGTGGTAGTTTTATTGGTAGTGGTGGTGGTAATAAAACTTTAAGTGCCTCTGATGTTATTGTAGGTGGTAATAGTAATACAGCATCAGGTTCAGCATCATTTATTGGTGGTGGTCAATTTAATAACGTTTCTGGTGTAGCAGCTGTTTTAGGTGGTGGTACTAATAACTTAGCTGCAGGTAATTGGTCTACTATAGCTGGTGGTTTTAGTTCTAAATCTCTTGGTAGTACTTCATTTGTCGGTGGTGGTGGATTAAATGAGGCAATTGGTCCCGGCACTACAATTGCCGGTGGTACGGGGAATAAAACCATTAACACCGGATCTTTTGTCGGAGGTGGTCGAAACAATATAGCTTGTGGTACGAATAGTGTGGTGGCAGGTGGTTGTAATAATTCAGCAACTGCGACTGATACAACTATAGCGGGTGGCTGCTTGAATATAGTTAGTTCAGGTGGGTCTTCAATAGGTGGAGGGCATACGAATACAGCTAGTGGTATAAGTAGTAACACCATTGGTGGTGGTAATAATAATACAGCCAATGGTACTTTTAATTCATCCATAGGTGGCGGTTCTTCAAATACAGCTAGTGGTGGTAATTCTACTATAGGTGGTGGTCTTAATAATACAGTTGAAACGGCCGGCATTAATTCTACTATAGGTGGTGGTTGTCATAATAAAATTTGTAATCAATCTGTCTGCTCATTTATTGGTGGTGGTGTGTTAAATACAACTTTAAGTGCTAACAGTGTCGTTGTCGGGGGTAAAAGTAATACAGCATCAGGTAGTGCATCATTTGTTGGTGGTGGTATTACAAATACAGCTAGTGGTTTAGCATCATTTATTGGTGGTGGTAGTTCAAATAGTGCTTCTGGTGAGCATTCCGGTATATTCGGTGGTAAGTCTAATGTAATCGATACCGGTCATGAATCATCTTTTATTATTGGTACAAACTTAACTAGTAACCTATCAGCAACAACGTTTGTTAATAATATTAGTTCACAAGGTACAATATTTACCGGTAAGTTTACCACAACTAAAAGAAATAACGATCTTGGTACTACTGCTGAAAATGGAATGTTAATTTATAATAGTACTACTAATAAATTCCAAGGTTATGCAAATGGTGCTTGGGTAGATTTACACTAATCTATATAACCGAAATATTTTTGATACCAAGCATAATCTCTATCAATCATATCACAAGCATCCTTACCTAAAATTTCTATATAATCGTCTACTAATGGTTTGACTTCATTTTTAATTGTATGTAAGTCATTATCTAAAGCATGTATAACATCGTTTTCTTTCGTTACTTGTTCGATATTATTAAAGTTATGTAGGTATCTTTCTACTTCTAATATATCATAAACTTCATTCATTATTTCCTGAGGAGATGAAGTAAGATTCTCTGCTCGAATAAATCTAATTTTATCTTCCATACCTCTTTCTAAAATTTCTTGAATTCTATCCAAACTAATACTTAAAGGTATATTTTTTAAATACATATCTACTCTTTTAAAAACTGTTGTACCTCTAGCTTCATGATCTAATAACCACTGTGAGGTTTTATCTGGGTTCTTTCTATGCAGTTTTTCAAACGATGCTACTATACTTTTTAAATTTCTTACCATGCAAAACATTATAGGCTTTTCACCCATAAAATTTTCTACCCAATCTATATTACCTTTCCACCCTCTACCTTTTAAAACTATATTAGGTTTATCGGTTAAAGTATTACAATAACCTTGCATACCTCCTCTACAAAAGTTACGCCATGATTGTAATGATAAATCTTGATCCATAGAAGCTTTAAATTCTACACTATTAGTAAATCGTTGCCTTCCACCGTCTAAGAGTTCTATAAGACCGTCAGTCGGTGTTGCATAAAAATTAGGGTTTTGAGCGAATATATTTTGTAATAAAGTACTACAGGCTCTAGGCATTGATGAGTTAAATATTATTTTCATTTTGCTAAACTATCGTATATTGCTTGTAAGTTAAATATATTAAAATCATCATATGGATATTCATGCTCCGGTCCATTAAAGTCATGATCAAAGAATAAACTATCAATCATATGACAACCTCCAATATCTTGTTTGTCTTTAACCGGTAGTATATTTTTATGTATTTTATATCCGAATACTTCTGGATCAGTACCAACCCAACATACAGTAGATGGTAGATCCAATGCGGCAGCAGCATGCTGCAAACAACTATCAATTAAAAGTCTTTTTTCTGATTTTAGTAGCAATGATATTAAAATTCTTTTATTAGGTACATCTTCTACTCTTTCAACGTTAGTTAATTGAGGTCCATTTTTACGTGTTACATGGTAAATCTTGAATATTTTAGATAATTCATTAACTAAAATTTGAGATTGTTCTTGAGGTAAATCTCTGGTCCAAGCATAAGAACGACCATCGTCGTATGGTCCCCCATTAGTTTGCATTACCAAAATAGGCTTGTCCGTAGGTTGTATATTAGCACTATAATATGTCTTTTCAGCAATATTAAAAAATAATTGAGGTTTAAGTGTATCTTTAAAATTTAAATCATGAAGATCACACCATGATTTAATTAAATGCTGTTTACTATATAAATGCTGGGTATTAAAATAAGGTTCACCTTTTAAGACTACACTTTCTCTTCCTTCAAGATAGTCTCTATAAAAATAAGGAGTTACACCTGATCGAAAGACTCTATAAACATGCGGGTTATTTACAAATACTTCAGCCCATGGTGTTAATACAATTATTTTATGATCAGGGTACTTTTCTTTTATAGGCTCAATTAAAGCAGTAGAAGCGATAATTTTACCTAAACCACCTTCAGGGTTGAAAATTACATAATTATCTTTGATCGGCATTTAATTAATTATTCGTATGTATAGAAAATTCCATACTAGTTAATGAAGTTATTTTATTAACCCCTGCATAACTCATACAGCTTTGCACACCTTGGTTTATCCTATCAAAGTATTGTAAGTATGTTTCATTTCTCATATCCATATATACTGTTTGACCTTCCACATAACCTTCATGGCCTTTATTTGTCGATGAAGCACTACCATAAAAAACTTTCTTGTTGGTATTACCTACTGCAGGTCCCCCTATAATATCAGCAGGGCTATCTTGACACTTTGCAAACTCACTACCTATCATTACCATATCAGCCCCAGCGACTAATGCCTTACAAACATCACCGACTTCTCTAATCTGTCCATCAGCAATAACAGGTATTGATATATCTTTATATTGACCTGCTATACCACCTTGCTTGTGGACTACATACTTACTAAATTTTTGTTTAGCAATAGATGAGACTGCACTGAACATCGGGGTACCTACACCTGTACAGTTATACGTAGTACAGCTCTTACCCATCGACAACCCAATTTTAACTGCATCGGCTCCCCAATCATATAAGTCTTTTGCTGCTTGGTATGTACCGACATTACCTGCAATAATATTAACTTTTAATTTATTGTTAATATATGTAATCATATTTTTTACTAGCACGTGATGACCATGAGCTACATCAATAGTAATAAAATCCACATTTACCTTTTTTTCTACAATTCTATCAATAAAATCCCGATCCTTTGTATTTACACCGACAGATATTGAAATAGTTTTCATATCTTTATTTTCAACCATCCAATCTAAAATATCTTCGTAATCATAGAATCTATGCAGCACATAAAAGTAACCAGCTTCACTTAACTCTTTAGCTTTCTTAAAGTTAATAGTACATTTCATATTAGCTGGTATAGCAGCACTTTTAAATGTTTTACCTAAGAATTCTACCGAGGCGTCTAAAGATGATCTTGAACGAATTTCAGAGTATGAAGGATGTAATACTATATCTTTATAACTATATGCTGTATTCATTTATTACCTTTCATATATGCAACCATACTATCATATGGACTAAATCCAACATCTTGCAGTTTAATATACCTGTCACAAAAATCATCTTGAAGATGTTTTCTTTCTATATCTCTTAAAAAGGTATCAACAGTACCTTGCTGTTTTTTATCTACCTCTACGCGCAATTGCTCTCGTATAGCTTTATACTTACTCATATGCTATATTATATACTATAGACATTAACTAATCAACTTTTATGTATTTGATAATGTCGATAAAGTAATAAATATTTTTAATGTCCACTTTAACTACATCAGTTACATCTTTATCAGATTACCCCAATGATGATGATTCTTGCAATCGTATAGTCTTAAAGGAGTTAATTAACCCAGCCAAAGATATTTGTATATCATTACAAACTAATAGGGATGCGGTCAATTTATTAACTGACTCTGATAGTAGTGTAGAAATAACTACTGATGATGGTATTAATATTGTAGCACAGTTTGATATAATTAAAGGTAGTGGGTTTTCAGTATTTTTGGTTCAAGGTGATCAACCATTAGATAATGTGGGTGGTGAATCCGGACCTGGATTAGGGTTATTATCTACAAATGATACAAGTCTATCAGCTATGTCAGGCCATATAATGAGTATTGCTTTTGACTTTGCTGGTTTTTATGGAATAAGTAACTTATTTAAAGATTCAGGTAGCGGTGGCTATTTAAATCCAAGACCATTTTCTATAACTACAAGGTTAAGTACAACTGAATCACAATATGATTTCCTATCATCATCTACATTTACTGATAATATTTTTAAATACAATTCACCATTAAAGGTATTTAGAGTAAGATTTAAAGAACATTTAAATAGAGTATTTTTCGATATTAAAGATAATTTATCTGATAAGTATACTAATTTAGTTAGCTATGAGACTAATATAGATTTACCGTCAGTACCTAGAGGTGTAAAAATAGGTCTTACTTACAGTGGGGAACAAAATCTACCAGTTAAAGATATAACTTATTCAGCTAACGTTTATTAATTATTTTCTAATTCGTTAACTCTAGTCTTAAGATCTTTAATTTCTTTTACTAGAAGAGGTATAAACTGAATATAATCTACTCCTAAATAACCATTATTATTTTCTTTAACCACGTGAGGTAAAACCTCTTGAACTTCTTGTGCAATAAACCCATAACCTTTACCATCTCTATCTGATTTTGAATTCCAATTAAATTCATAACTATCTATACTATCGATTATATTGTTTGATTCTATCTTATTTAAATTGTCTTTTAGATTTTTATCTGAAGAGTAGAAAGCTATAACATCAGCACCGGCTCTAATTGCTCCACTGGATTCTATAATACCATTAAATGTAGCGTTACAAGCTGTTATATCTCCGGCGAAAGCGCCTGCTCCGCTAGAGCAAATACCACCTACAGTAGCTACACCAACAACACAAAAATCTCCATTATTTTTTAATATACCTTTTTCCGACCCACCGAAGTTAAATCTTAAATTATTACCATCATTTAATTGAATAGTTTCACTAGGATTTGTTAAACAACACCCGTAAGAATCTCTACCAATTGATATACTGTTAGCAAATATACCAGTAGAAGCGACTATATTTTTATCAGTATCGATGCAATCTTGAGCACAAATTTTATTTGTTGTGGATATTTGTCCAGTTGCATCAATAGTACCATTTATAGTCGCACTACCTGTTGTCGTTAAAGGACCGTTAACTTCAATGCCGGCTGACTCAGACAGCTTACCAATACTTAATGATGAACATGTACCATGACCATCGGTTAAATTTATTCTACCTGTTTGGTTAGTAAGTAAACAGTTATTTTCAGTTTTAATTAAACCGAAATAGGTATCTTGAATATTCTGATCTAGTAAAGTTGCCATATATATTATTTAATTTTATTTTTTAGTTCAATTATTTCTGAATTCAATCTTTTAACTTCTTCAATCAATACAGGTATTAGTTTTATATAATCTACTGATAAGTAACTATCCTCTCTTTGTTTAACGATCGTAGGCAATACTTTCTGCACATCTTGAGCAATTACCCCTATATCAGAACCTTTTCTATCTGATTTATCATTCCAGTCAAATGTATAACCGGTGATACTATTAATAATATTCTCCGAATCACTAATTTTATTTAAATTATCTTTTAGATTTATATCTGATGAAGAAAAGGCTATAACGTCACCACAAGCAGTTATAGATCCAGATGCGATAATATTACTAGAAAAAGTACCAGTAGATGCTGCTACTGCTCCTAAAGTTGTATTACCACTTACATTTAAAGTACTTGCTATAGTAGCTGATCCACCTATAGTAGCAGCTCCAGTAGTTTGAATAGCGCCAAATGTACCATTAGTGGTGCCTATTATATTAGCAGCTGATGAGTCTCCGGTTGCGCTAAAATTACCACAGACTTGAGCACCTCCAGTACCTTGAGCAATGAATAAAGATGAGTCATTACCTTTACCGTCTGTAATTCTAACTTTACCGGTAGTTGGTAGTTCAACATTATCAGTTGTCTTTAATAAAGACTTGTATGTGGTTGATATTTGATTACCTGTTAAATCTAGTCCTGCCATATAAATTATTTAATTAGAAGGTGATAGTAGATAAAGGCGGATTTTTTAAATTAATGGTTTCTACCTCTAAAAGTTTTAATATATCTATTTGATAGTCGAAAAAACTTTTTAATATTCGGTTAAAAACTAATGTGGATATTGTTTCATTTACCCCAGCATAAAAGTTTTCTGTACCTGATAGGCTTATTTTTAATTTTTCTTCAGCAGTTAAATGTGTTATATCTTTAAATAATTTTCTTCCTTTATCAAATTTAACAGAGACTTTTTTAGATATTCTACTCGATAATAAATTATGATTATACAACAACTTATATAATGCTGTATTTAAAGTTATTGAATTAAAATATTCAAATTGAAATAATATTTCATTAAGGTTATAAAAATCAGGAGAGTCTTTACTGAATAATGTTAGGAATTCTGCATTTTCCGAATATTCTAGTATATTCTTTTTGGACATAAAAACTAATTTATCGAAATTATTATTTGAAGGTAAAACATCTATATCAATATAATTGTAGTTATCGGCTCCTTGCATAAACCCCTCCCAATTATCTAAATTTAAATTATATAATGAATTAGTTTGTTCCCATGGTGTATCAAAAGCTACATTTTTCAATAACTGCCATTCAGCTATTAATTTATTTTTACGACTTAAAAGATATTTATAAACCCCGAAATCAGTTTGTATATAGTATATATTAGAATTATTTTCAGAAAAGATTATTTTTTCTAATTTTTCTTCGTTAAAATTATTTTGATCTAGTTCATATTCATCTATTGTTTGAAAATATTCAGTTTCAACTACAACTAATTTTTTATTAGCAAATAATATATACAGATTTCTATTAAAAATATTATAAGCAAAATTTACAAATTCATTATTTTTAAATAATTTATTATTTACATATTTTTTAATAAAAACTAAATCTTCAGTAAATTGTTTAATAACTTTTTCACCGGCGTCATACGTATAGATAAACTCACCACCGTATATAATTTTTTCTAAATTTTTAAAATTCGTTTCATTACTTCCTGTTCCACCGATTTGTTCGATGTATTTAAAGTCTCTAATTCCAGTTCTATCTAAATTAACTATATTTGTAACATCTAATTTTGTTATAGTATTGTTACCTGAATCAGCTACAAATAAAGTATTTCTACTATTATTTGCCGTGTTAGTTATTTTATTAAAGGATAAACTTTTATAATCTCCAACTGCATTTGCACTTGCAATAAAATTAAACGTAGTATGTTGTTCACCTATACCAGGGTCATCTACTTCAAATGAAAAGATAGTATCTTTTGCAGATAAAAATATAGTATACTTATCATCAAATTTATTCTTTAATGTATCAAGATTTATTTCATCAGTTGTACTAAATACCTCATTAAAATTACCAAACGATGCAGTTTCAGCTGCAGCTGATACTAACTCCGTATTTGTTGGTAACCATTTAAAAAATGCATTAGTATAACCGACAGCAGGTCCATCAGATGTTAAAATTGAATACCCAGTAAATTGTACCGGTACCTTAGGACTCGGAAATTTACCATATCTAAATATTTCTGTAAAATTATCAAATAATTGAGTGAATTTTAAATTAAGAGTATTCTTATTTACTATTTCGTTTGGTTGAAATAAAATCTCATTTAATTGAAAAGGTAATAAAATCTCATCTTCAACAACTCTATCGAAGTTTAAATCTTTATTTAAAATAATTCTTGTTTCAACAGTACCGAATGGCTGTAAAAGTGTATCTCTATTAAATTTACCTACATAAGCTTTACTATCTAGAACATTATAATAACCAATATAATTGTTACCAGTTAAAGCAAATTCGTTACCAGTAGTAAAACCTACCTTTTCACTTACTGTTGTTTCATAAATTGTATTTTTATTTTTCATTTATATGTTTATATCAAAGTCGTACTCAATTGTATCTATATTTGAAGGTAAAACTCTTTTTAATTTGTTGTTTAAAAACTTTTCAAAATTTTCTTGTTCAGTTTTAGATAAATTAGCATTTTTTATATAAATTTTAACATTATTATTTTTTATACCAGGTAAATTGACGTTATATATATTATTCATCTCTTCAATATTACTTCTTGTACCAGTGGTTACATCAAAATTAATATTATCTATTCTTTTATCTTTTAAGTGGAGAAAGTTTATAAAATTATCTTCAAGTATATTATTATATAATTTAAAATTACTAATAGTACCACCCTTTCCGTAGTATTCATCTGTAGTAATTAATTTGTTGATCGGGTTATTCTTAATATTCGGTGCATTATAAAAAATATCTGGAAAAATTAGTCTATTGAGAGCTGATCTATTAGGAGTAAATTTTACAATTCCAGCTAAATTACCATTTAAGAAAACTTCTATTAAACCATCATTTAATTTAAAATTGAAAGACATATCATTATTAAGTTTTAAATCTTTTAATTCTATAAAAGATTCTTGACTCTTTAAATTATCAATACTAGTGGTTAAAAATGATGTACCCCACCCACTTAATGAGTCTCCTGGGTTGGTAAATGTGTAACCAGCTGAGTTCCATTTAGTTTTATTTAAAGATGAATCAAAAAATGTATCTAAACTAACGATAAAATGTAATTTATTTTGTCTATCTTTATGCTTGAAATATATACTCTGGAAATTAACAGGATTAAAATAATATGGAGCCGGCTGACCGTTATCAAAACTAATATTATTTGTAGTTAAAGGCAGAGAATATGTTCTATTATTTTCAGATTTATATGGTTCACTAATATCAATTTTATCTACAATTAAGTTGCCTTCAAAAGTTTTACTAAATGATAATGCTTTTATTTTACCATTATCATTAACAAAATCTAAACTAGCACCGGAAACTGCTGATGTAGATAAATTAATAGTACTAAGTAGATCTCTTTCAGATGAAAAAACATGTAAAAATCCAGAACCTGCAGGGTTGGTTGTAAAACTTTGTATATATAATTTTTCATCATATGTATTAATATCAAAAATATGTCTAAATGTAGATAAACTACCTAACGATGTAGAATTCTCAATATTCTGAAAGAGGATGGTATTTCTATCGGTTAAGGATACCCCAGTATCATTATTTAAATATTTTCCTCTAAAACCTTTCAATGGTACAAAATTACCAGAAGCATTTTGAATTATTGATGAACCAGATGATAATATCTTATTCCTTGATGATGAAAGAGATAAATTATTTAAATCTAAACTTTTAACTACATCATCACCTCTTGTTAAAAATAATACTTTATTATAATCATAAAAATACCTATTATCATATGAACTTATAATTGTATTAATAGTAGAATCACCTAATACAGATGTATTTAGTAATCTTTGATCCATTACTTCACCTGTAAAGCTTGTTTTAATAATTCTGTCATTACCAACAATTACCAAATTATTATGTTGCTCTATATATAAAACATCTTTGATTTCACTTATACTGGAGTATGTATTTTCAGTTAATAGATTGAAATCTTTATCATATATTATTAATTTATTCCCTTGAGGTATGAATATGAATGGAGTAAAATAAAAATTATTCTTTAACGCGAACCCATCTTGATATAAATTGCCAAATATTTGATAAGAGTCTAAAGATTTTAAAGTATCTAATTTTAAATCGAAACTAATATTAAAGTCTTTAGGTTTTAATAGGTCAAAATTTGTAATATCGTATGCCTTTTTACTGAACACTAATTCTGGTTCATCAAATAATTCTTGACCTGATAATTTTAAATTAAATGTATCTTTTATTATTCTATCATCAATACCTTCAATAATTTCATTAATATATTTTTCACCTATTCTTTGATAATAATAAGTGGCTCGAGGTTCAAAGACTAAATTACTCTTTACATCATAGAAAACTGAATTAATACTGTTTTGTTTAAAATATCTTTTAGCTTGTGATTGCTTTTCAAACGCTTGTTCTTCTACACCGGTTATTGCAGTTAAGTATGATACTTTTTGAGGATTATAATATCTATCAAACCAAATACCCTCTTCATAACTATTACCACTTAACCATGAGCAAAGTAAAGAACCACTATTATCAGCATCACCAGGATCATTATAATCTTCATTACCTAATCTAAAACCATTTTGTAGCAATAAAAATCCTTTATCTTCTAATAAGAAAATATTCTTTAAATCTCCAGCACCTTTATTGAAATTTTTATTAGCATCAAGAAGTTTAAAAACTTTATCACTAAAATAAGGTGAATTCCCAGCATAAGCCCCAGCTTTTGATAAATTACTATCATTTATATTCAATCTTCTATACGGAAATAAACTATCAGGTAAAGTGAATTTAGTATATTTATCTGGTAAAAAATTATATTCTTTAGTAAAGAAATTGTAACCCAATAACATTTCTTCATTTTCAAACTCTTTATTATCAACGTTTAAAAGAGAGCTATATTTTTTTTGACTAGTTCTATTACCAGATAATGGTAATATAGGGTTTACAAAATTATCATTAGAAACTTGATTTCTAAGATTCATAAAATCAATAACATTGATAAATCTTTCAGATTGTCCCTGACTTTTATCACCACTTAAAGCTGTAATTTCATACGGATACCAACCAATGTAATTATTTTTCTGATTTTTTAAAGTTTCATTACTAATATTATGCTCTTTATCATAAAAGATGAAACTATTTAAATCGTCTTTTGTTATTGTAGCTTGCTGTTCAGATATTTTTATTGTACCAGCATCTACACTTGAATTAGCAGGTGTTTCTAATGATATGGACCCACTTAATGGAGCTACTACTTTAAACCCTCCACCAGTTAAGGTTTTAAAAAGGGTAATAAACAAATTAGTTTTATCAAAATCATACTCAAACATGAATGAACTTGTCGATATGTAGTTATTTGTAAGAGATGTAAATTTTAAATCATTAGATTCTTCTTCCATAACTGTCAGAAATTTTATTATACCATTATCTACAGCTTTTATAGTACATATTTTATCATCAATAAAATCTAATATAAATGATTGATTATCCCCACCATCATAAAAACCTATATTCGTAAGAGAGCTATTAAAATCTTTTGATTTACTAAAACTTAAAAATGAACTGGCAGAAAAACTATTTAACCCATTGAATACAATAGATGTGGTATAATCTAAAAATTGATAGTTTTTACCTAAATCGTATTTGTAAAAATCATTATAATCGATTTCATCTGTAAGAACGTTAACGCTAAAGTTTTTAACTTTTAAATCGTTTAAATTTTCAAATATTTTATATTTGTTTAGAGTTAGGCCTTGAGACGTTGAAAAAGTATCTTTAACCATTTCAGTATCTTTATCAGGAGTCTGAAAGAAAATAGGTTCTAAGGTTTTAAATGATTTCTTATTAATAGGCATTTAAAATATTTATCAGTTTAACTAACTGATATGCGTTGATTATTATAGCTAAAACCAGACAATGGTACAGAATCACCAGAAACGTTTTCATATATCGTTGAATCAGGTGGTATAAAGTATTCAATACTACCTGTTTTATCATTAAATTTATATAGCGGTGTCGGTGTATATGCCATGCTGTATAAATTATTTTCATGATTAGTAAAGTTAATTAATTCTCTTACCTCACCGTTACTAAAAAATGATTGATTATTAGCCGTGTAAAGTTCTAAATCTATATTGTTACTTTGAGAAGTAAATACGGATAACAATATAGTAGTGGTGTAACCGTTTTTATATAAAAATTCAACCTTACCAGATAATGTGCTATCTTCTGTTGCAGCGTAGTATGTATGGTCGAATGAACTAATAGGTTCAAACCCTAAAGTAGTAGTATTTAACTGGCTAGGAATAAATTCTATTGTATTGTCACCATAATGAGCTATAGTTTTTAAAATACCTAAACTATATTCAGTACCTATATACTTAACCACCTCGTTAATGTCGAAAGTTACTGTAGTAATATCTGATACAGAAAAGTTTTTTACCACTGTTTGATTAGATGATGAAGGATAACCTGCTTCTAGTTTAATTGTTTTATTAAATTGCATTATAAATATAATATTCCATTAGATGTGTCTTGAGTTATTGAACCGTTTAAAGATACAGATGTATACGCCCCGGTAAAGTCCCTCGGAAAGTGAAAGTTAGTAGTTGCAAAGAAATTGTCTGGTTGGTATAAACTATTTTCATAGAAGTAAAATACATCATCGATAACTTTATACAATACACTGTTTATATAAAAATTATCACAAAGATCATTCAACTGGGTAGTTATATTAAAAACCTCAAGTTTAGAACTATATGTAACATTTATATTTTTAATATATTTTGTTTTTACGGGTAAATTTAAATTAAAATTATTTAAAAATATACTATTATTAGACTTGTTATTTTTATCTAATACTTTATCTATTTTATTTGTAGTTATATCATAGTTGTATATATCATAAATTAAAATATCATTAGTTGCAGATGCTTGAGGTAACAATGATGTTTCTACTTTATAAATTTTACTACCGACCTGATAGTCATTTGATACTTTGTTGAAGGATAAATCATCTGAACCGGATTCTAATATTAATGGGTGATAATCATCTTGTATAAATTCACCATTATACACATAACTATCAATTACATTATATGACGGGGTGGTAATAGAAAAAACATCTTCATATAAATTTATATTAACTATAGAATTATTAAGTTCGTTGTATAACTTTTGATCATAATTGTATTTTTTAAATACATTATCAAAAGCGGCACTTATAGGTTCAAATTTATTAGAAGATAGATTAAAGGTAAAGACATTTTTAATAGAAAGTTTGTTAGTTAAAAAATCTTTTTTAGTTTCTATTGTACCGTTAACATTTTCTTCATCTATTATAGTATTACTACCGGTAAAAATAGTCCTGTCTTGTATATAAGAATCATTATTTTTATTTTCAATAACACTTTTTGTTTGAACATATTCAATAAATTCATTACCGTATATATCATAATTTACATTTTCAATAATACCATTATTAAATTTTTCAGGATATTTTACTGGAAATGAACTTAAATAATTTGGCCTATATCGTTTTTGTTGTAAAGTATCATATGAATAAAAGTTTTGATTTTGATTTGTACTTTTTGTATTTTTTACCCCGAATGAAGAAGATTTATTTTTATAAATATCTTCCTTTAAAATGAAATCAAAAGGACTTGGTCTTGGAGATTTACCTAACCAACTAACGCTTCCATACTTATCAGGATCAGGAACCATATAAACGTTATTATCTATTAAATTATCTTTTTGTATAAAATCAAATTCACCTTGCATTTTCAATAACGAGAAATCGGTAGGCTTAAAATAATAAGATATATCTCTTTCAAATACTTGTGAAGATGTTGAAATAGATAGGGTAGTAGGGTGATTGATGTTTAATAAATTATTAACTTTATTAGTCGCTTTAAACATTAACCCTGATACAGAATTATATTGACTATCAGTTGATAGGTAGTAATAATCGGTACCAATAGATTTAGCAACTAATTCATTATCGAAAGGAAGTTTTAAATTATTTTCCCCATCTTTTGTATAATCGATATAATCTGACCTATCTAATAAATTTATATCTAACTCATTAAATGTTATCGATGGTCCTTGTATTGCACTTAGCTCACTTAACGTAATATTTTTTTCATTTATAACATCAATTAATGCTTGATTAAAATCTAAAAAGTTATTAGAACAAACAGGATGAGTTTCAGTATAGAAAATATCATTTCTGTTTACTGAATCAAACTCTTGATTGAAAAAATCTAAACCATCTGCCATATAAAGTATTTATATTAAAACTTATGCAATGCACATTTTTACCTCTTGTATTATTTTATGCATAGCAAATGCATGTAATTTCTCTGAAAATGCAAATATAACATCTTGATAGTCTAAATTTAATTCTATTCGACCTATTATATAATTTCTAAATCTTTCTTCTAAAATATTTGGAAAAGGTGCACCATCTGGTCTATCGAATCTATGCATCCATCTAAAATCATTGACACATATACACCGACCACCTGATTGTCTATACTTTTCATGTATATAGTGCTCTTCCCCACCGAAACCGGTAAACAATTTATTAAACCCTAACCATTCGTTTTTTTTACATGAAAATACTCCCATCCCTTGAGCTGGTATTTCAAACCATTCGTCATTAGTTATTTTAGTTTGCCATCTACCATAAAAATTAGTACCCCATTCAGAATCTAAATGAGTGCTAATAGTTTTACCATCGTCATATATTAATGGACCTTGAACTAAATCATTTTTTTGGTGGTGGTTTATGTAAAAATTTTTTAATTTATCGAAAGCATTCGGTAAAAATAAAATATGACTATCGCAGATAACAACATATTCATTGGTTGCATATTTAAAGACTTCACCTTTACAAAATGAAGTCTTCTTTTCCGTGTATTTTATGTATTGTATTTTTAAATTACCTTTATGGTTACATAATTTTTCATTTAATTTACCATCTTTTGATTCCGGGTTATTATCAATTACTACTACTTCTGTAACTAATGGGTGAAATAAACGGATTGATTGTATGGTATAATAAAGACCAGAAAAATCATCATAAGTAGCAATACCTACTGTAAACATACTATAATTTATGAAGATATAAGAGATAAACCAGTATATATATTTTGCATAACAAACTGATCTATTAAACCACCATCATCATCAAATTGACTATATGATGTTATAGTTTCGAATTGTGTGGCTGGGTTGCTATAATCTATAAATTTTTGATCATAAGATCCATCGATAGCATCCTTATATTCATAAAATTTGTAGAAATTTTTGATATTATTTGGATTACCTTTTATGTTATCAAATTTTTGATCTAATAATCTCCAGATATTATCTTGTAATTTAAATTTAGAACTGCTTAAACTTACCCCTTGATTGTCAACTGTATTAAGTTCAAAAGCAATAGGATGTTTATTATCAAATATATCTGCAGGTACTAATAAATTCCAACCCCATGATCTATCATAGTCAGATAGACTATATGTATTTGAATTAATTTTATTATACCTAAAATCATTAGTACTTAATAAATTAGTATCGAGTAATGTATATGTTTCACTAAATTTTTCAAAGCCTATAATAGGCTTCGACTCAGGGCCAGTTTTTAATTCAGATGTGTTAAAGTCTAACTCTGCCCCTTTATTAGTACCGTAAATTTCAGAATTTTCGTAGCCTTTACTATCAAAATTTTGATTAAAATTATTAATTGAACCTATTTGTAATGAAGCAGGTACAGATAGGTTATCTACAACTCTTTGAAGACTAGGTGGTATATTTATAAAGTATTTTTCTACATCAATATCAGTAGATTCTAACATACTTATTAAAGATCTAACATTACTATAATTTACATCTGCAATATTTGAAGGCATATTGCTAACCTTTTCATAAATTTTTGTACCTAGATTATTCGGGTTACCGCTTATATCCCCTACCATGGTTCCAAGAAAATTATCAAAGAAATTATTTTTATCAGTTAAAATGTTTTGAAATATTAATTGTTTGTAATTTTCTTTCTGATCATTATCTTCATTTATTTTTCTGTATATATTTTTACCTTCAACTGGGTAAATGTTAAATATTGTGGAATCTCCAGATACTACTCCGTTTCCAGCATTAGTTTCAAATTCATTAGAATTTTCAATAGTAGTTTTTACTTCACCGAGTAGTTTCATATTATCATATGGTTTATCTAAGATAATATAACCTTTAAAATATCCACCTGCTCCATCATCTATAATATTAGCATTATTGTAATAATACGTATCCACATATTCACCGTTACTAGTAGCAGATAAAGATAATTGATTATTACCAGCACCAATTACTAATTTAGGTAGATATTTTATTGGTGTATCAAATATACTTTTAACCCGGACAGTAAAATAAATTTTTTGATGCTGAAAATAGAACTTATTTAAACCAAACGTATTATCTCTAAAACCTATACCATCAACCCCGTTAGTAGTAAATGATAGATAGTAAGGAGCATGAGATTTATCAACCCTTAAATTAAATGGCTCAGAAACATTATTCAATACATTAAATTGGTTTTTAGTGTAATTATAATAATAAGACTCAGGGTCTTGTAGACCTTTAAGATTAAAATTAGCAAAAATAGTTCTGTTACCTACAAATGGCATAAAAATATTTAATTAATCGAGGTAAATAACGATTAAATAATTTTAATGATAAGTACTAAACAAATACAAGATGTTCAGCCAACAAAAATAATTGATGGTTCTGACAAATTACTTATAGTTAAATCAGGTAATAATAAATCACGTTCTGTTACTGTTGATGATTTTATTCATGAAAATTCTATAAGTACCGGAGAGATAAATGATTGCGCAATAACAGAGCCAAAGATTAGCGACGGTGCTATTTCAACTCGTCATATGACAGCTAATACAATTGACGGTTGTGTTGTTACTGCAGGCACTTTAGATGCTGGTAAAATAACAACAGGTACTTTAGACGCAAGTCGCGTTAACGTTACAAATTTAAATGCTAGTTCTATAAATTCAGGTACTTTAGACGCAAATAGCGTTAACGTTACAAATTTAAATGCTAATAATATAACTTCAGGTACAATCTGCGGAGATCTTATCACAGGTTTAACTGTAAATGCTGCTTGTATCACAGGTTTAACTATAACTGCTAATGATATAACTTCAGGTACTTTGGACGCAAGTGTCGCTACTATTACAAACCTAGATGCAGACAACATTACGACCGGTTCTTTAGATGCAAATAGAATAGGATCTAATACCATTGTATCATGCCATATAGATACATGTTCAATTCAATCGTGCCATATAGTTGCTGGATCTATTGATGCGGGTAAAATTGCTGCTAATGCAGTCGGTGCAACAGCAATTGCCGCAGGTTCAGTTGCTGCTAATGCTCTTGAATCAAATATTATTATAGCAGGTTCTATACAAAGTAGTAATTTTGATGGGTTTAATTATGTATCTGGTTCTACTACAGGTGACCAACTATTACAATACTTAAATGCTGGTGAAAACGGTTTCTTCCTCGATGAAAGAACAGGTACAGCAGTATTTACAGATATAATTGCACGGGATAATGTTATTGCTGCTAATTATATCAAATATAATGAAGATTCAGGCTTGAGTGCTATAGATGCTACTGGAAATTTCGGTATAAATTTAGATACGGATTTTATGTCTATAGAAAACGGTAAAGTAACTATTACAAGAATACCATCAGACACTGTTGTAGATCAATCACTGTTTCTCACACCTAATACTATATTCTTTGGTCAGTCTGAAACGCAAGAATTTGAATTACCAACCTTTAATCAAAGGCTTGATTTCTTCGGTACGGATATTGGTGATACAACTACTTGGTCTCTTAGCCCTACGACGGTATTCGTACCCAATCTCTACTCCAGCGACCAGTATAAATTCGATTACTTTTTGAACACTCAGTTAGTTTTATATCATGAAAATGATTTTCGTAATGTGGGAATTTATAACTCTGGGTTTGTAAGTGATTCGGTATTACCAGTTAATGGTACAAGGGAGGCTTTAGACGACAAAGCCACTGGCTCCGGAGCCGGGGTGTGGTATAACCCCGATGGTGCCGGTGTAGTCGCTGAACATGTATTAATGGTTGTCGATTTGCAGGAATATGGTATAAACGCTGCGCAAGTTAATGGTAATTTAACATTAAATAATGTAAAAATAAAATACGATACATCTAAAACTAACATACTATCGTTAATTGAATCATTTAATTTATTTAATGTTAGAACATATTGGTCATCAACAACTGCTATACACAGTGATCAAACTCAAGTTTTTTCTGGTCAGGCTGCTAGATCGACGGTTAAAAATCCAACAGTAATAGGTGATGTATTTGAAACGATAATTGATTTAAATATAGGACATCCGCAGACTGCTGCTGAAACTGGTGGAAATGCACAGAGATTTGCAACTGTTGTGTTGTCGCAAGGCGCCAACGTAATGCTACAAACTAATACTTTTCCAGATTATAGAGGTTATGTTCCATTATCTGCAGAATTTACTACAGATACAAATTTAAGATTTGAAGCTAACGGGGCAATACCAGAAACTAAAAACTTTGATTTATCAACAATAAATTATTTAATACCGGGGAAACAGGCAGTTAGAGCTATAGAAGATACTAGAACTGACAATAATGCTCTTATACCCTTTGAATGGATATCCGATAGCCCACGTCAATTAGGGTACCCTGAACTTAATATACTCTCACCTCTTTCAGGTTCTACAGCTCTTAACGGTGGTACACCGATGAGGGATATATTAGAAACGCATGGTGGTTGGTCTCAATACTCTACTGCCAACGGTAACTAACAATAAATAATAATATGTCAATTTCGAATAATAAAGACGATCTTCAATTAATAAAAGATAGGTGGACTGAAAATTTCAGCAGTTCTGTTAACTCTGGTGATGCTTTACCCGTTGATATAAGAAAACAACACTATCAAGACTTCACTAATGAAGATTTCCATTATCTATATGAAATAGTAACATCAATAATGGATACATTATCTTCCAATGGTATAGATGTTAATTTAGGACAACCTGAAAATAGACAGATTAAACATAGAAAAGCTGTTAAAGAAAGATTTCCTAAATAATAATTATTCTACTATTTCTACAGCACTACCATCTGTATCATCTATAATATAATTACCATCGGAATCTATTAAAATTGTAACATCGGGAGAATCATCCACGATAGTAGGTGTATCTGTAATAACTGATATAATTTCTGGTGTTGCTCTTTCTGGTTCTACTCTGGTTCCAACGGTTGCGGTAAAACTACTATTTACACCACTATCCGCATCGAATTCTAATATATCTTCATAATAGTAAAATGTACCGAAGCCAGATGTACCAACAAATATATTAGAGACATCATCCGCCTTACCAGGTCTTATAATTATCTCATTACCACTGATACCAGCAAATATGTTAGTACTATTTGTTTCAACCCTATCAATTACTTTAAAATCTTTACCCCTTGTATTAGCAAAAAAACTACTACCTTTTAGGTGGAAATTTCTATCTTTATTATATCTATCTTCAGTTATTAGCGGCATTCTATTACCTTCTACCGATAGGTCAACTTTAAAATTATCCGAAGATAGTAATTGGGACATACTTTTAGAGTTATATCGAGTTAAATATATAGGGTCTACACTTAAAGCTGAATAATGTTGTTCAACATCAGCTGCTGATAGATAATTTAAAAATATACTATCTGGTATTATATTAGTAACCTCAATTGTTTTATTATCAGAGCTTCTAAAAATATTATTACCGCTATCAGTTACTACTAAAGTTAAATTGTAAGAGCCAGGGTATTTGTAAGTGTGAGATGCTGTTAATTCAGTTGATTTTGTACCATCTCCAAAATCTATGAAATAATTATTATCACTTACTGAAGATTGGGCATTTAAAAAATCCGGGGCTACGTATATAGGTGTAAAGTCCGCATATGCAGATAGTATTACATTATCTAAAAACGGTTTTAATGAATAATCTAAAACTGTTATTGGTACGCTAATTTTTGATAAATTATCATAACCTTTATCGAAGTTGTATTTAATATCAGGCATCTTCAACTATTATATTGTTACGTATGTTACCGTTAAATAAGAATGGGTATTTAAAGAATTCTAATACAGTATCATTTGAATATATTTTAATATCTAAATCTGAATATATAGCATTAAAACCAACTAATGATATATTAGGTGTTTCATTTAAAGTCGTACCATCTAATGGGTCAATTCTTCGTGTAAAAATACGATCAACACCATTTAAACTAAGTATCGAAACTTTTAAATCATTTAAACTTATTGTTTCACCTAGTTTTAAAGATTTAAAGTAATTTTTAAAAATTAAATCTGTTTGCTGTTTTAAACTTTCTTCACTTACCCTTTCTGAAATTTTTCTTTTTAGTACAAGGAAAGTATCATCGATAAAATCTTTACTGATTTTTTCTGTATTATTTTTTTCAAGACCTAAATTAAATCCCATATAAACTGGGTCTTGAGGAATTATTTCCATTGTAACTAATTTTTTATCTTCTAAAGAATTAATAATAGAATTTTTTTGAGATAAAGTTAAGAATGATAATGTATTATCTTCGTCCACGTTACGAATTTTAGGCACTGTGAAAAGATATATATTGTTTAACTCAGCTGATGATGAAAATTTGACCTGATTAAATAAAAATCTTGGATCTTCATTAGGTGTATCTAGACCTAAGTCGTAAAAATATTGAATATATTTTTGAATAAATGTTTTATTATTTACAACGTTGTATGAATCTAATATATTCGAGAAATTTTTTCTAAGAAAACTATTAAAATCTTCATTTGTTACAAGTCTATCTTGCGCAGTAAATAATTTGGGTGCATTTTGTTGTATTTCTTCAATGCTTTCCTTTTCTTTTGGAAAGGTGGATTCAATTGTATTAGTAAATGCTAAATCTTGCAATTTATCAGGTGATAAAAATTCGTAATTTTTATCATTATATATATCTTTACTAATACTTTCAAATTGAACTGATGTAAAATAATTTACAGTTTTGCCATTTAATGAATTTGCTTCGATAACACCTTTTTCACCATCACTTTTAATATAATATATAAAAATTTGATCTCCAGCGTTAAGTTTTTTACCAAAAACCCCGTTACCAAATTTTATTTCATAAAACCCATTTTCATTTAACCTTTTTTCATAAACTGGTGAAGTGGGATTTTCTAAAAATAAATTATTTGTTTCTGTGTAATACGTATATAAACCACTATTGACATCAAATGTATAAACATCTATAGAACTATCCTCTATATTAATAGGTTCGTTGTTAATATTATCCTTAACGAGAAGGGTGAATATTTCAAAATCCTCACCAATAGCTCTTTGCGGTGGGTATTCAAAATATCTACCTTGAAAAAGTAAGTTATCTTCAGAAAAAGATTTTAATTCTTCATCGACAGTTAAAGTTTTATTAAAAGTTATATCATTTTTAAATGAAAAATAAGTACCATTAACAATAAAAAAGGAATATCTTTTTAATGTATATAAATTTCTATCAATATTTGCATTTGCTGAAACTTTAAACGGTAACAACGATGTCTGGTAACCAATAGGTTTATAGTCTATAAGTTTGACAATTCTATTCATATTTTCATATATAGAAGCTTCAGTAAATAGAGTTTCATTAGATGATTGGTTAAGATAAAAAAGTAAAGTATGGTACGAATAAGCAATTATATCTATAATCGAGGATATATTACTACCTTCAAATATTTGATCGGTAAATACCCCTTCTTCGTTTAACCTATCTTTTAGTAGTTGTTTTAACGTCAATGCATCAAACGAAGCATAACTTTTTTTAGAAAGGGTAAAATCTGTAAGGTTTTCTTTTGACATAAAAATATTTAATTAAAAAATGAAAAATCTGATTTGTTAATTGAACCTGTTAAATTGAGACTTTGATTCGGGAATCTCGGCACAACGTATACTATATTAATATTGTATTCTTGTTCTGATATATTAGCATCAACTGTTAAACTAGTAATTGTTATTCTAGGCTCAAATTTTTCTATTCCATTGACTATAGTTTCACCTATATTTTGACCTCTAACCTTTGAAACAGGTAGAAATAATAAGTCTCCGAAATTTAGACCAAATGTAGGGTTTAAAATTTTTTCACCCGGTGAAGTAGTTATTATACTAATCATTGAGTTTCTTATTGCGGCTAAGTTATCTGATGATTCAATATCAATATCTTGTTTATTAGGTAAAGCTTCATTTCTTTTCAGTTTACCTATAACAAGATCTAACTTTAAATCACTGAAGATTTTTTCATCTGGTTTATTAGAACCTTTTAATATATCTAAATTTAATTTAGCCATTTTAAATATTTAATTATAGATAGTTGGTTGATTAAATATAAATATTATTATGGCAAAAAAATTCTTAAATTTAATAGAGCAGATATCTGCTAAGATGAATAGTGGGTTTCAAACTGGTGGATTGGTAAAATTAGCTAGTAATTATAAATCCAAAGAAGGTTACAAAAATCAAAATAAGGAACAACAAAAATATATTGACGATTATTTTGATTCAGACAGTAATTATTTAGTAAAAAATGTAACTACTGAGTACCCTACAAACTCCCCGAATAACAGTGATAATAGAGGTAATTTCTTCTATATTACAGTTGCTAGGGAATTAGCTAACGGGTTATCAGATACACAAGGTCAAGTTACTGTTACAAGTGATATGTTAGAGCCTATTGATTTAGGTATTAACCGACACCCAGTACCAGATTCACAGAAATATGATAATAAAGTACAAATTGACCCTGTCGAAGCTGAAGAAAATGAAGAACAACAGCAAACAATGACTCAGCAAGGTGATAGTCTTAAAAAGACTAATATATCTAACGCACGTCAAAATACTAAGATTCCTTCATCTCCAGCAACACCTTCACCTGCAGTTAATGAAAGTTATACTACGCAGTATATGCCAATTGAAGGTTAACTACTAATGAAAACTTTTCAAGAGTTTCATACTGATAGAATATTAA
>TARA_R110000851_G_scaffold223610_1_pt1 | contig 23145 bp, 11 predicted proteins | sample TARA_R110000851 | Tara Oceans TARA_R110000851 (sample SAMEA4397627) | marine metagenome | biome: Polar Biome; feature: [DCM] deep chlorophyll maximum layer (ENVO:01000326); material: water (ENVO:00002006), including particulate matter (ENVO:01000060) such as... | depth 17 m
TGGCGAATACTCTAGAGTATCTACCAGTTTTGAGGATAAAGATTTAGTATGGGAATATAATATCAAGGGAACATACGAGGTATTGAAGTTCTGTTTAAATCGGGGAAGTAAACTCGTCTATTCGGCTTCGAGTACAAAATTTGGAGACAATGGCGACAATAGGGATGCGTCTCCTTATGCTTTCTTTAAATCTCAAAACACTGACTTAATTAATAATTTTCATAAATGGTTTGGTCTTGATTATGCTATTTGTTATTTCTACAATGTATATGGCACCGGCCAGATAAGCACGGGAAAATATGCTACAGTAATTGGGATCTTTGAAGAACAATATTTAAACGAGAAACCATTGACCATCGTGCCGCCCGGAACTCAAAAGAGAGATTTTACTCATATTGATGATGTGGTTCGCGGATTGATCTTATTATTAGAGAAAGGTAACGGCGATGGCTATTGTTTTGGAACTTCACAGAGTTATGAAATAAATGAAATTGCAAAAATGTTTAAAGATGATGTAAAATACATTATCAAAAGAAAAGGTGAAAGACAGGATTCTTCAATTGATTTAACAAAATCATTAGAGTTAGGCTGGAAAGCACAAAACAATCTTAAAGATTATATACAAAAGTTTAAGGAGAGAATAAAATGAAATTATCAAATCAAGCAATCGGCGCTATTATGTTGGCCCTACAAAATGGGATTCTACAACAAATCGACATTACGGAAACACTACAGCAGTTTGAGTTGCTGGAGGCTGAAGAAGGTTTAATCGTAGAAAACCCTCCTCATTTCAAACCCCCTGCCGAAACTGAAACCACTGAAGAACAACAATAATGCCAAAGTACCTGTATTGTTGTACTGTATGTAAAGGTGAGTTTCAAATAAGTCACCGTTTGGGAGAAACTGTTGAATCTTGCCAACTTTGCGATACGGCATCCAGATTGGTACGGAAGCCTTCGGCTATCTTTTTAGGTAAAAAACATAGCAATTTAGGGAATAAAACAAAGGTAGGAGAGCTTGTGCGTCAAACAATCGAGGAAGCATCTTGTGAGTTGAAAAGAGAACAAGAATCTTTGACCAAAAGGGAGTATAATAATGGGGATTGAGATTATCGCCTTGGCAGGGATTGGATTGTTCATTTCTATTGCCATAAATTTTATTTTAATTTCATATGTACGCAAAAACATCGTAAAAGTTTTTGTAATTGCAGAAGAATCAGCAGAGATTTTCACTCGACTTGACTCTTTTCAAGAACATTTGAAGGCCGTCTATGAATTACCTACTTTTTTTGGAGACGAAACACTGTCTGGGTTATTAGAGCATTCCAAAGCATTGAATGAATTTTTATCCAAGTATGACGAACTTTATTCATTTTCACAACCCGACTTACTCGAACAACTCGAAGCAGCCACCATTGAATTACAGGAAGAACATGATCAAGAAGAAGCGGCAGCGTAAGAAAAAAAATCAATATTTTACGCAATTCCACGAAGACGCAATTGTTGAATATACCAACTCTGAGGATAATTATCAGCGGAATGAACTTTACAAAGATATAATTCAGCCTGTCTTTAAAGAGATGATCAATAAAATTGTTTTTACCTATAAATTTACTAATCTTCCCAACGTTGATAGCTTAAAAGATGAGTGTGAAATGCATCTTGTCACTATTCTAAGTAATTTCGATCCAAGCAAGGGTTCTAAGGCTTTTTCATATTTTAGTGTCATAACAAAAAATTGGTTCATTGCTAAAGTCAAAAAGAATGCAATCCAACTCCGCCGAGAAGCAGGCTATAACGAAATTTCAAAACGAATTGAAATGGACAAGCTGGCCATTTATAATACCTATGAAAACGATAGAGAGAAAAAAGAATATATGGCCCACTTGTGGGTCGAGATTAGAAAATGGGAAAAACAAAATCTTAAAGAAAATGAGAGAAAAATTCTAGAAGCCATTAAAATTCTCTTTACTGACGCCGACACCATTGAAATTTTTAATAAAAAAGCTATTTACTTGTACATAAGGGAAATTACAAATTTAAACACTAAACAAGTTTTGAACAGTTTAAATAAATTTAGATTTGAGTATGCAATTTTTAAGAAAAAATGGAACGAGTAAAGAAAGATTTTGAAACCTTAGCTGAAGAAGCCATTGATAATATCAGAGCAGACCGCGACCAAACCAAGGAACTGCTCAAAGATTTAGTTAAGTATCTGTCCTCTGATGAACACCGCCACAAAGATGTCGGCTTAATTGCAGCAAAATATGTTGAAACTCTCCAACGTTCCAATGAACAATTAGTTAAAATAGCGACACTACAGAAAAAAGGCGAAAAAGCCACCATGGATTTGTCAGAATCCGAAAGAGATGAGATTTTTGAAGCGTTAAACACAGAGGTAACAAATGTCCAAAAAAACAAAAAAGATTCTTAATGGGAATTATGATATTTTCCCAGATAATGCCGAAAAGTTTCCTTCTGCATTCTTAGGTCCCGAAGATAAATTTGTTGATCGATGGGCAAGCATTGTTAAGAAAAGCTACGATCCTACCGGGATCGATGTAACTCGCCCAGTTACGGGTATTGTATTAAAAGTTAAAGAAAATGGAAAATTGACTCCTGGTGGTCCTCGTGATAGGGTTAATATGATTTCTGAGACAGAATCCCCAAGTTGTTTAAAAATGTGGGTTCACACTAGCTTTGATGCCGCCCTCTCTGTTCCAAGAAACTTTTTAAATCCGGGAGATGAAGCGAATCTTATCTACGAACATTTTATTTTTGAGTCTCAGAATCTAGAATTAGATAAGGATATTCCAAAAGCAGGCGACATTGTTCAAGTGATTCACCCTTGGGCTTGGGGATTCACCAATAAAGTGGGTCTTTATTTGGGTAAATTTGCAACCGGAATGGCTCCTACGTTTGAATCTACTTCTGATAAGTTTAAGACTCCGAATAAACGTAAAAAAGATGTTCCCGCCGATACACCGCCGACGCGCACAACCCGGAGAGAAGATGAGGCATAATAATGAGTTTTAAAAAAGCAAATACAAATGCAGGCTTAAGTAAAGAGGCTAAAAAAGCATTTGATAAGAAAAGCAAAAAAGATACCAAATATATTAAAGGTATTGCTGGCGATCCACTCTTAGAACCAATACCAGGCTTTATCCAAACATCAACTGAAAAAATTATTAAAAATGATAATAATGCTTGGATTGTGTTGGGTAGGGATCGACCAGGAAGTCTTTTGACCGGATATGGCGGACGCGGGGATACTCAAGCAGCAGCAATTGATATCGTCGTTGGCCGAATGGCGGCAAATGTGATTGAGTATACAGCGAACGATCAGCGTGTCTGGACAGATCCAGATTTTAAAAAAGATGCAGCCAGAATTTATATTAGCCAAAAAACAGATATTGATGCTAATTTCGACTTAGTTGCTGGGAATGTAGGTTCATCAATTGCCGTCAACGCTGACGAATTTGCCATCGTCGATAATCCCAATATTCCAACGCCTTCCACTTTTTCACCAGAACCTAGGTCTGGTATCGCTTTGAAGGCTGATGGAGTAAGAATTATTGCTCGTGAAGGGATCAAATTGGTAACTGGTGGTGATACTTACAATTCACAGGGAGGAACAGTCCGCAGTGTTGCTGGTATTGATATTATTGCTGGTAATGACGATTCTGATCTTCAACCAATTGTAAAGGGAACTAATCTTAGAGATGCTATGATACGACTTGTTGATCATGTTGATAGTTTGGCAGGTATTGTTGATTCTCTTTTGATGATTCAATCTTCTTTTAATCAGGCAGTAACAAATCACTTTCACCATTCGCCGTTTTTTGGTAAAATGACAACCATTTCTCCCACAGTACAATCAGCAGGTTGCAAAACTATGTTGGATTATCTTAGTCAGACTAAAAGATCGTGTGGGATGTTTAAGACAAATTTAAGATCTTTTCAATTAACTTATTTAGACGAGTTAGGGGATAGATATATAAACAGTAGGTCGAACCACGTAAATTAGTTATGCCCATTGATACAACAAAAGATATTAAACCGCTAATCAAGCTTGATTGGACGAAACAGAAAGATTCCATTGGTTTTTTCCAAAAAGCCGAAGGCGATTTACCAGATAGATATTCTATTACTGTTACTACCAATGATACTACAACTGATGGTAGTGATGACAGGTTGGAAGACATAAAAGAAAATGCCGTCCCCACCGGTTTTGAAAATCTTTTGTATTTTTATGAAAAGTCTGATGATGCTAATAACTCTCGGGTGGACACGGCATTTGCAGAAGATTGGTTTTTATCAGAACGCCCTTTATCCCCTATTAAAGTTTTAGTTTCAATTCCTTCCATTATTATTGATCAGGAACTAACAGACATCCCCGAAGCCGAAACGCTCCCAACACCATCTAGTGAGATTTATTTTAACACTTTTGAAATAGAAAAAAAGTTTAATGGGGTACTGGAGCTTCTGAATCGATATACTGCCAGTATTCGAAAATTTAAGGGAAAAGTTCAAGGGCTTGATTTGGTATATGAGGTTAATAATCTTTCTAACTTTATTAGTGTTTTGTCAGCCTTAATGAGAGCAAATGGTCATATGTTCTCTAATTCACGTTCAGATATGATTGTGTTCGGAATCGACTCTCAATATAAATTCTTATATGCACAGATAAATGACGGCAGTGGATTTAAAACTCTGTTTAAAAGTTTTAACAAATTTGTAAAATCCCCAGTAGCAACAAACCAAAGAACAGTTAACTTTTTGACTAATTTTGAAGAAATGCATCAAATTTATTTCAAAAATGAAAAAATGCCAATGCAACAATTCTTTGATGAGTTTGTTTTAAATCCCCCCTCATATGAGATGTCTGAAGCCCCCCGAAAAAGCCCAACCAAGCCAAATACGTGGGAGGAATATAAGGCGCGGCTTTCGAAACACTACACAGATCTAGATTTAGATGATTTCTTAGCCCTTAAAAACACACCAGAGCAGCGAGAAGAATTACAAGATAAACTAGATTCATCGGCCAATTTCGTCGGAGATCATGTAATCAGTAAATTAGATACTATTGGAGAGTATTTGGAAATGGGGACTTCGGTTTTAGGTACAAATCCTACCGACTACATTTCTGATGGAGTGTTTAAACAGCTTTTAAATAAAGTTCCACTTCAAAGCTTAATAGCTGGGGCGATGGAGTGCATAGGGTTCCGAGGGTTTGAGTTTTTGGACCGGGCAAAAGCCCTATTGGGTCAAACTGATTCCTTTTTTGACAATGTGTCAGTTCTTTTACAAAAGCAACTTCCTACGATTTCAGTTCCAGACGATTTCCCTGTTGTAGATTATATGAAAGATCTGGGCCTACAGATTTTGAATGGAATTTTAGATGCGGTTGTAAACGTTTTAATTCAAATGCTTGTTGAATTAATTCGACAGTTACTAGATGCATGTAAAGAATGTGCCTTAGCCCAAGAAGACCGTGACAATCGTAATGATGCTATGAATTTTGGTGCATTCGATGTGCAGGATTCTTTATTAAGAGACTTGATTGTGGGAACTGTTTCAGATATAAGCTCTGGCTATTACGAAGGTACTGGGGCAGACCAAGTCGCAGCCGAAGTTATAGCTGAAGGAAAACAACATGCAAAGAATCCATTTCTACTGGCCAACCATATTGACGAAGATCTGGGCGAAGCATTAGGGTATAAAAAAACAAAAGCTCTCACACAGCAGGAAATAGAGCAAAAAATTGAAAATGCTAAAACTGATTTTACGGGATATATTCGAGCATCATCCACAATCTTAACCCCTGGAGAAGCTGGTAATCTTTTATTGGGCTGCCCGGTGGGACGTGAAGCCACGTATGGACTCACTGCATTACTTAATAATTATCCTAATTTAAAACGCCTAATGCAAGGTGATGGTGATCCCTCGTCTCTACCTAAACAGATTAGAAAATTGTGGGAAGACTTGGGCAAACTGATAGGAAACTCGGCAGTTTTAGAACAAATAAAGAACATTACTGATGCGATGCCTGAATCGGCAAAATGTTTACAAGATGCTGATGATCTCGCCATACGCACAAAATTATTAAATGATAAGGGTCTGTCTTCTGCTCAAATTGCTGATCAAATTACAAAATCTAATGATAGACGCCAACAACGATTAGAGGATCTGTCAACCATGCTAGAGCAGGGAAATCCCCTCAAACATGCATTGCCAGAAATCTACTGCACCGTTATTTATCGAGATCCTGCTGGCATTATTGTCCCGAAAGAAGTGACAATGCCCAATCCCCTTAATTCAAAAGAAATTATTTCAAGGAAAACGGGTGAGGTCTTAGTTCCTGAAGTTAAGAAAGGTTTAATTGAAAAAGATCACCCCTCTTTAACTTTTTTAATGAATCAAGTCCTTGATACGATTTATGATTCCTTGACAATGACTTTTAATCAGGATATGGATGGGTTTATACCCAATTTGACAAAAAATACGTTTATTGAAAGAGAAGTCCCGCGTACAATTGTTATTGACGATAATGGCACATCCAAACTAGAACTTAACCCTGAGTGGACTAAGTTGGTTAAGGATCCTTCATTAAATTATTCTTATGGAGCGTTACCTGGTGATGCCGCAGTACCAGGACGCTCATTAGTTTCTTATCGTGAAGATGGTGAAACTGATGAAGTGATGATAATCGAGAACGCTATCGGAGGAATTGATAATGATGACGTAGAATATTACAACCGTGATGCGCGTTTAAATTGGGGAAGCCCAGTTAAAATTAGGGATCGTTTGGTTGCGGGACAAATGCAAACCGGCCAAACCACCCCAACAGCAGAGCAAGAAGCTGCATGGGAACAAGCACAAACTTTACCCAGTACAGACTCTTCAAGACGATTGACCATTGGCGGCAGAAAGCGTCCACAAGAATACGGTCCAGGCGCAGCCGATCAAAGGGTGGCCGAATATTCTCGTTTATATGGTTATTCTCCCATTCCCATCACGGTAAAGGAAAAGGGCAAATCAAAATTTTCTCCTGGTCTTCAAGAATCATTTTCATCTATGTGCGCAGATGAAAAACTTTTTGATATACATGACCGCCAAGCCACATATCATATATATAACTTTCAAATAAATAACAATGTCTTCGATGCCGCAGGAGTGGGAAATGAAGTCCAGAAAATTCTAGGAAACTCTGCACCATCCCCACAATTACCAACACCACCATTACCCAGCACCGGTACACCCGCCCATGGAGGTGCTTTATCTGACAATGCCACCGAAATGATTGCTAAAGCATTTAGTGCATTAGCAGGGTCCACTTATAACATTGATTACATTGTTCCATATTCAGCCAGTATAGATGTAAGTTGTGGTAGCGGTTGGCCTATTAATAGTTATGCAACCACTATTACGTTAGCCCTTGAAGCACCGATGGCCGGGAGTGTGGTAACGCCACCCTTGATTATTTATCAGGATGTGGAAAATAAAAAACAAGAAGATTATGTTTGCTCCGCCCGACAACTCAATGGTTGGGCATATGATGCAAATCTTGAACATATTCCTCAAGAGCAAGCATTCGTCACTTGGAATCAAAAAGTCTGGTCACACGGAACCACCACATACAGAAGCTCATATAAAATTGTAGATGAACTACGAGAAACAGTTGCTAATGTTGATTTATCTCGGGGAATTACGGGAATCCCAACTGGCGGTAGAGAAGGGCTAAAAAACTTTCTTTATGCTAAAGATTATGGCTCCCCAACCTCACCTCATAGCACCTATGATGGTTTGTGGCGTGATTTTTATTGCAGTTTTACTAAAATGATTTCCAAATCTCCTTTATTAGATTTGGGAAAATTAAATGGTTTGGACTTATTGCCAATGAACAAGGCAGGTCAAGATCCAAATTGTGATCCGAATCCCAGCTTGCTAGACACTGAAGCAATTAAACAACGTATTAGGGATGAATATGGGGTCGTTCAATGTATAGAAGCATCTTTTCCAAATATCGATGGCTTGGGTTCGAATAAAGATAATCCTTTTGAGAAGGCCAACCTCGGCGGTGCGGTTCTTTTAACTGTTCGAACTTATGTGCTAGAAGTGATGTTACGTTCGCTTTTTGTCTTTTATTATTTTAGATTTAATAGTCCTGACACGGTGGATGGGTTACTTGTTAACTATATCTCACAATTGCTTGTAAAAGACGTAACTCAAAAAGAATTTATTGATGAATTCCGCAAAGAAGCATTGGATCTATATAATCGTAATGCACCTTCATTAAGGCCACCACGATCCCAAACGGACGATTTTGATAAAGTTTTAGATTACTTTATTCGTTATCAAGTTTATGCAGTATCAAATCGCTTGACTAAAATGATTGGAACTATCGGAGATACTTCGTTGGATTCTTATTTGTTAATAGATCAGTCCAGTGAAGATCCTTCTTGGATTCCTGGGTGTGATGTACCAGCTTTTCCAAATGATCCCAATCGCATTTTAAAAAATGATAGTCTGTTTACCTCCACTCAAGCACCTACACCAATTCCAACAGAAAAAGTTAAAGAATTGTTGGGAGATGGCGCATTATCTCAACAAACTTTGCGAAAGTTTAATTGGGATTCGTCCATTTCTTATTTGAAAAATCTTCCAATTGGAATGCTATTTCGAGAGTATTTTGGAAAAACTTCCACCCAAAAACAAACAATTTGGTCAAAAGAAAGTTCAATTAGTACCGCCGTAAATCCAGAATCATGGCGTTGGATTACCGGCGCAGAACCACTATCTCCGAATAAAAGATCTGGCCCGTTTAATAGGGAAGAGCAAATTTTTGCTGATAGTGGAATTACTGCATTAAACCAATTTACCACAGCAGGCAGGAACACCATTCTTGGATTAGATGCGCCCCAAAATGAACCCACTCTTTATAATTTTGGAGTTTCTGATTCTGAAAAGAAAGTGATGTCTGTTCTCCTCAAGATGCTGGCAGCCGGAACCTCCATTAATGCTCGCGAATCCTTGGTTATGGATTATGCATTGTTTTCAGGCGAAAGACCCGGAAAACTTTTCAGTGATTCCACTGCGGCCTTTACTAGTAGAAAATCGTTTAAATTTAAATACAATTACGTGTGGGATCGTCATAACTGGGGCGACAGCGGAATTGAACCACCGCCCTGGATTACTGGAAAGGGCCTCCTTAGCCCACCATTTGGGCCTTATACCATTTACGCCGGGGCAAGACAACCCACTGATTCTATGTCTCTTTCGGATAATGGAAGTTCTAAAAACCGAACTTATTATCAGGGATATTGGTATCCTGAGTGGACTGGGAGCCAACTTGCCGCCGGAGGCGGCTATGCCCCCCAAGTAAGAAAATATCGCAGCTCGTCTCGTGCAGAGTGGCGCGGTTTTTGGAACCCCACCACCGGGCTCCGTGCCTATAATAATCGTGCTGAATTTGAAGCAGAATTCTTACGATGGATAACAATAGACGGGGTTGAAGTCGGCCCCTGGCGCGGCACCCCACTTTCTAGTGGAAAAATAGGTTGGAAATTAATAGATCCTACATGGGGCTATGATGCTGGCGGACAACCAATGCCATCTAGGAGGAGCTGGAGTGATACTATAAATCGCACCAACACCCCTTTTGATTCACAGACACATGCTGCGCTCAGTGGAGATGGTTTGACTGTCGGCGTGGACTCAAGACAACCGTCTTTTTATGGCCTTTCTGCTGCTTCAAACCCCAATACCAATCCATATTCTTATCGTTTGTTTCGGCGAGCGTCTAATTTGCTGGGAGAGGGAATGCCGTATGTTAGTCTTTTAGATTTTGATATACTCACGATTATAGAACTATTAAAGTGGGAAAAAACCCAAGCCCCTGGTGGAGTTATGTTTAAGTATCAGGAGTGGATCGATGAACTGGAAGAAGCTGTAGACGATTTTAAAAAAGCTTTTACCGAAAGAAAAGAGTTGTCCACAAATTTGTTAAAGTCCATTCAAGAAAACGGCGTTGGTCGCGAACCAACACCACCAGAGGCAAACCCAGGCAAAAGTTTTGAAAATGGAAACTTTATTAAAGAATATTATTTGCGTGTTGAGGAAGGGGCTTATCAAGGAGTGCCCCTCTACGAAATTGATAATTTTACGCGGGATGAACATACTCCATTGCTCATCCCCGCAGGCTCCATTTATGTGCTTCCAGTCCGCAAAGCCAAATGGTCGAACTCTAATTATGTTGACAGGGGTTCTCGCACCGAATTTTTAAAAGGTGTTGTAAATATTAATGAATTTCAGGATTACATTGACGAGAGATTCACTTCTGGTGGGAAGGTGCCACTATCAATCAGTGCTCAGTTATCAAATGACTGTAGACCCCAACCGATTACTAAGGCTCTGGTAGCAGATTTAGACGATTTCCAAGCCTGTGGTGAAGCTATGGAAAAAGATTTAGGTGTAAATCTAGTTGCAGATCGCGACGAGCTAGTATTGGGAGATTTCTTTCAAAGTGTTTACTTGGGTGTAAGAATTTCGTATGTCACTCCCATGGAACAAACAGCCTCAACCAATAACATTTTTACATATACACCGCCCCTGCACACACCAGACTCTAAATGTTCGAGAAATCACGCTATTGATCCTATTTTAAATATGTATGAAACTAAGGCTGCGACGGGTTTTGGCTCCCTTCCACCTTTTGATAATATTGCCCAAACCACGGCAGCAACTCCTAAATCTTCTTTGTATCAAAAAGCCTTTTTTGTTCCCAATGGAGACAACTGGGCACATGTAGTTCCTTTAGTGTGCTCAGAAGTGGAAATCGATCCATTGACGCTAATGAGCGATATAGCCAACACCGGCAATCGCTATACCAAAGCTGACGCAGATGGAACGCCAGATGCCATAGATATTGGCTTTTTTGAGCAACAATTCATTCATAATTACCGAAGCGCACTTATCCCTCAACTCACAGATTCACCTGAATATAAGTCATTATTTAGGTATCTTTTCCCTGTAGATCGGATGCTGTCGTTGAACCAGATCTATAGTTCTGAGTATTTACGTTCTTATAAAGGTGTAGCAGAGAGCTTTGACCCAACAAAGATAAGATTAAAAGATATTTTTATAACTCTTCTCAATTCTGGGAATTATCAATCAGTTAAATGTACACCATCAAGCCTGGACTTGCAAGGGCTGTCACTAAATGGTATTCCATGGGCTGGTTTAGCCCAACAACTAATAATGATGATCGCAAAAACAGCTGTGTTGATCTTTAAGGGTTTTGTAGAGGCATACGATATTAATATCGCTGTTTCAAAAATGATTAGAGACTCTATACATTTGGTTAACCAGTTGATCGCACAAGGCCAAGTTATGGCAAATACAGCTCAATCATTGGGTGCCGCAGTCGGTGATCTTCAGCATCTAGGATCACAACAGTGTAAAGACCCAGTACCACCTTCTTCTCCCGATGAATGGTTTGAGCCTATAGATGAAAATTTCATCCCTGAACCTCAAATTATGTGGATTTCATTATCTCTCCTCCCAATAACACTTCTTCCAATGTTTTGGCCAGGTTTACCCATCACGCCATTTGGTTTGGCATATTGGGGGATGGATTGGGTTCCAGAACCAATGTGGTTAAATTCAATGCCACCGTCAGATTGGCTCGACAAACTATTTAATAAGGAAGTCAAATATGCCAATAGCATAGCGGGCTCACCAGAGGCATGTAATATTATCGATGGATTGGCACCACCAAGTTCAGATAAATAAAGGAGAAGATATAAATGTCAGGAATCACCCCAAAACTTCCACTCACTAGAGACAATATAAGTGGATATATGATGATAACCACTTATAAAGATCTGGTTAAACAGAATTTCAAAAATTTAATGTTCACTATTCCAGGCGAACGAATAATGGATGTAAATTTTGGGATTGGGTTAAAAACATTTTTGTTTGAAATGGACAATCCCAGTTTGTATGGTCGAATATCTGGCAAAATAAAACAACAAGTTAAAAAATATCTTCCCTATATTACTATTGATAATGTCGTTTTTAATAGTTCTGCGGAGACTGAGGGTATTGATCCCAATTTTCTAAGTGTAAGTGTAGAATATACAATTATCCCCTTGGATCAAATAGACAATTTAGAACTAACTTTAACCGTAGACTAATTATTTGATAGAGAGAGGAACTTTGATTGGGCTCTAAAAAACAATATCCACTTATTGATTATACATCAAGAGATTTTAACAGCATTAAAGAAGATTTAGTAGATTACGCAAAACGTTATTATCCAAATTCTTTTAAAGATTTTAGTGAATCTGGCTTCGGGCCATTAATGCTGGATACTACTGCATATATTGGTGATATTTTATCATTTTATTTAGATTATAGTGTTAATGAATCTTTTCTTGACACTGCAATTGAATATGACAATGTTATTAAATTGGGCCGACAAATGGGATACCGCTTCAATCCTGCTGCATCGTCAGTAGGTGAGGCAATATTTTACATTATCATTCCGGCTGTGACTGTTGGAACTGGCCCTGATACTAACTATATGCCAATTTTAAAGCGAGGAACTGAAGTATCTTCTATTGATAATTTAGGTTTTATCTTGAATGAAGATGTCGATTTTTCAGATCCAAATAATGAGTTAGTCATCGCAGAAGTAAATTCCACCACAGGCGCAGTCATAAGTTATGCAATCCGCGCTCGGGGACAAGTTGTTTCTGGAAGAATAAACCGAGAATCCTTGGTAGTTGGTGGGTTTCAAAAGTTTCTAAAGTTAAAATTAAGCGCAGATAATATTACGGATGTTATGTCTGTAGTAGATTCTGAAGGTAATGAATATTATGAGGTAGATTATTTATCACAAGATACCATTTATAAGCCCACCTTAAATCGCGGTGATAACAGCTCCGTTACCCAGAACCTTTTAAGACCTTTCGTCGTCCCACGTCGCTTTGTGCTTGAACGAACTCAAGAAGATGCATTTTTGCAATTCGGCTTCGGAACTAAAAACACCACCTTAGCTGTTGATTCTGTAGTAGATCCAAGCAAAGTTGTGTTAAAAGTACATGGAAAGGATTATATATCCGATACTAGCATTGACCCAGGAAACTTCCTAAAAACTGATAAATTTGGTGTTGCTCCCTCCAATACCACATTGACTGTTATATATCGTGTCAATGATTCTGATAACATAAATATCTCTGCGAATAGCTTGACCAACATTGACACCCCACTTTGGGATTTCAAGGAACTCAGTTCGTTAAGTTCTACTGCACTATCAAGCGTTGTAAGTTCTTTGGAAATCAACAACGATCAGCCAATTATAGGTGATGTTACATTACCCACGACCGAAGAATTAAAGCATAGAATTTATAATGTTTTTTCTTCGCAAAACCGTGCAGTAACCTCGGAAGATTACCGAAGCCTGTGTTATTCAATGCCTTCAAAATATGGCGCAGTTAAGCGAGTAAACATTATTCGCGATTCAACCTCCTTACGGAGAAATTTGAATTTATATGTTTTATCAGAAGCCAACGACGGAACACTAGCTATTTCTAATTCTACCATAAAAGAAAACTTAAAACAATGGTTGAGTCAAAGTAAAATGATAAGTGATACTATTGATATTTTAGATGCAAAGATTATAAATATTGGAATTGAATTCTCGGCGATTGCAGCTTTAGACACTAATAAATTTGATGTTTTATCTGCCGCAGTTTCTAAATTAGCTGCATATTATGCAAGCAAGTTTGAAATTGGACAACCTTTTTATGTATCAGACATTTATACCCAACTTAACAAGATGAAAGGTGTTATTGATGTTACAAAAGTTAAAATTGTTCAAAAATCTGGATTAAATTATGCCAGTAATCCGGTTGATATTAATATGCTTTATTCCGCAGATGGAAGCTATATTGATTGCCCAAAGAATGTGATTTTCGAAATTAAGTATCCAGACATAGATATTAAAGGGACAATTAAATAATGGGAATCAAAAGATATACTGCTATACACGATAATACTATTACAAACGCTTTTGGTGCGAGCTTGGTCACACGCGGGACTGGCAGTAACATGGGTCTAGCCGATTCTTTAGAGGTTTTTTCGATCTATGCACAAGAATCTAGTTCTTCTTACGAGGAGACTAAAATACTTGTCAAGTTTCCAGTTGTTACTGCTGACGCAACTACCACCATACAAGCAGATCGAACTTCGGGAGCACTCCCGGCAAGTGGCAGTGTTGATTTTTATTTAAGATTATATAACGTCAAACATACCTCGACTCTTCCTAGAAATTTTACACTTGTAGTTTCTCCAGTTTCTCAATCCTGGCAAGAAGGCGACGGCCTGGATATGGAAGATTATTCGGATCTAACATATAATGGAACTGGTTCCAATTGGATCAATGCTCAAGCTGCTACAGAATGGACAAATAACTCCGGTCGAAGTTTAACATCAAGTACAGACGGAGGAAGTTATCTGAGTGCTTCTTGGAATGGTTCCCCTGTTACCACATATGATGAGTTTAATTATACCCAAACATTTGGAGAAGATGGAACTGGTGATCTAGACGTTAAAATTACTGGTCTTGTTGAAAAATGGATTGCTGGTGATTATGATAATTATGGCGTCGGAGTGATGCTTAGTGCTAGTCAAGCACAAGGCCAGCGTTCATATTACACTAAAAAGTTCTCTGCTCGTAGCAGTGAATATTTCTTTTCCCGCCCTGTAATTGAAGCTCGATGGAATTCCGCGAGAAAAGATCAGCGCGGAAGTTTTTATGTCTCCAGCTCGAATCTAGACGCTTCAGATAATTTAAATACACTTTATTTATATAATTATGTGAGGGGTCAACCCAAGAACATCGCTAACGTAGAAACGGGTCCAATATATGTTAATGTTTATACTTCGGCCAGCGAGGGAGAAATCTTAACCACCACTCCCAACAGTCCGGTAACTGGTGGCTGGGTTGATACTGGGATTTACAGTGCATCATTTGCTCTTGATACGACGGCAAGTTTATCGTTCGATAGATGGTTTTCTGGTTCATCCGGTTCAATAATTACTTCCGCTGACGCGAAGATATATCACACAGGTTCTTTTATACCTCAGAAGTTTAATTCTTCGAATATATATTCTATACCTCGCTATGTTACAACTGTTACAAATCTGGAACCTTCTTACTATAACCAAGACTCCGCCCGGTTCCGCCTATTTACGAGATTAAAAGATTGGAGTCCAACTATTTATACAGTAGCATCTGAACAAATTCAAAATGATATTGTTGACGATGCTTACTTTAAAATTTTTAGGATGATCGATGAAAAAGATGTTATATCATATGGAACCGGTAGTTTAAATCACACTAGACTTTCGTATGATGTAACTGGGAGCTATTTTGATTTAGATATGAACATGCTGGAAGTAGGATATGCTTACGGAATAAAATTTGTTTATTATATCAATGGAGCTTATCAAGAACAACCCGAAACTTTTAAATTTCGCGTAATAGAGTGAAGTTATGGCTAATATTAAGGATCTTTTTAGTGGAAAAAAATCTGAAAAGCTTTTAGAAAATGCTTCTCAAAACTCGGTCGGTGTCTCTGTCGAGTCATCTGATTACTTAAAATCTAATATAGAACAGAAACGAAGGTTTATCCCTTCGGTTGATTTTTCAAGTGCTTCTAATTTTGCAATTTATGGATCTGCCGAGAAATATTACGAAGATGCTTACAATTATGTTTTAAATGAATATCCCTATGATGGTTCTCTTAACGAGAAAATCAAATGGAGTCTTTCAGGTTCTTACTTGGATCGCTATATTTTTGAAAATGATTATCCTAGAACTACAGGTTATGTTAACATAGGGCAATCTTATGGGTCTGTTATAGACGCAGCCACAGGATATGATGCTCCAAGTAATAGGGAATGGATCTTTTTTAAGGGGAATAATGTAAATTATTCTCTTAATTCTCAAACTAATCCTGAACTTACTTTACAATTTGATAATTTAAATATCTATAATACTGCTAGTCAAGGATTATCCAATCTTGAATTAGAAGGTAGCGGTGGATTATCTGTTGAATTTTGGCTTAATAAATCGACTTTTAATGCGTCCGATGAATCCAGACGCCAAGTAATTGTGGATATGTGGAATAGTGGAACTTATGATACGGCTGGCTATGGACGATTTCGTGTAGAAATTTCTGGAACCGAAGGTGGTGTAGTTAATCCGAACTTCAATGTAGAATTATTATCAGGAAGTGCAGGATTTTCTTGGCAAGGAGTTACGCCTGGTGGAATTCCTAGCGTTGTTTTAAGTGGCTCTACTCTCACAGGATCTTGGAATCATTTTGCTCTTACTTTCGTAAATACAGGTAGCCAAATGGCTGGCCGACTTTATACTAATGGTAATCTTACTTACACCTACACTGGCGGCACCACAATGGGTACTGTTACAGGTTCGATGTTGGGTCAAATTGGCTCCCTTATTACAGCTGTTTCGGGAGGAAATGAAATACAGGGCGATGGCAAATTCTCGGGTTCCTTAGACGAATTTAGGTTTTGGAAAAAGCGAAGAACTGCAAAAGAGGTCGGACAATATTGGTTTAGCCAAGTCGGTGGTGGTACAAATACTGATTTAACTCTCGCAGCATCAGCCTCTACGAAGTATTCCTATGAAAACCCAGTAGATTTAGGTGTTTATTACAAATTTAATGAGGGCATCATTAACACTTCGAGCATTAACCCTCAAGATGCTTTAGTAATTGATTATGCGGGCCGAGTTACGAATGGAAATTGGGAAGGCTATACAGTAACTTCGAGGAATACTGGTTCTGCGATCATGTCTGCGTCTGCCGCAGCTTATGAATTTCAAGATCCTATTTTATATGCCACACACCCAAGAGTTTCCTCTGCAAAAACCGAGAAGATGAATGTCGGGAAGCTATATGATGTAAAAAATAATTCTTCTATCTTCGGCAGCCTCCCCCGCTGGATTGCCACAGATGATGAAAACAACTCCAAAGGCGCACTAAAACAATTAACGCAAATTATGTCAAGTTATTTTGACACCCTTTATTTGCAAACTCAAGCAATTCCGTCACTAAAAAATAAAGATTATATTAGTGGCAGCGACAAACCTTTCCCATTTGCCAATCGTTTGATAGATAGCTCAGGATTTTTAACATCAGAGATACTTACTAAAGCTTCCGATTTGGAGTATTTGGATGCTCGTAATAATAAAAAACTTTTTACAGAAAAAGTAGATGAGTTAAAAAATCTTATTTATCAAAATGTTTATAATAATCTAATCAACATTTACAAAACGAAAGGAACAATGAAGTCCTTCCGAAACCTTATCAGATGTTTTGGCGTTGATGAAGAATTGATAAGCATTCGTTTATATGGGGATCAAATCACTCATCAAATTTTAGATAACTATGAAAATGCCACAGTAAGAAAAAGGTATGCAAATTTTTATACTGAAAATAATGTAAACGCTGTCGTATATCAACAAACTGCTAGTTCTAATGCCTATAGCCGGGGATATATCAGTTCCAGCGCAGAAGTCCAATATCGAGGTAACACTTACGAACTAGAGTCGTTCTTCCCGAAAGATCCAGAGAAGGGAAGAAGTTATTATTTCAATCCATCATTTGCAACAGCTTCTATTTTTGGTTCTCATACATCTGGTGCCGTAGGTTCAACTGTTTGGGGAACTCCCGACTATGGACAGTTTCAAGTGCAAACCGTGCGCCCAGACACTCGAAGGTCGGCAGCATACTTCCAATTAACTTGTAGTAATGATGGCCTTGGGACGTTTCCAAGACTGACAAGTTCTGTGTTCCAAGAAGTTTATGATAATTCGCGATGGAACTTATCAGTTAGAATTAAGCCTAAAAAATATCCTTTTGCTGCGGGCGTATCCGGAAGCTCTACCGGACAATATGATCTTGAATTTGCTGGTTACAATTATGTATTAGATATTTTAAATAATAGCTTTTTAGTCACGTCATCTATTAGTGCGGCAAATGCACAAAATTTTCTTAAATCTAATAAACGTTTTTTCGTCGGCGCTCATCGCACCAATACAACAGGAACAGTTTTACAAAGCTGTAACGCCAAGTCCACGTCATTAAGAGTCTGGATGGATTATTTACCCAGCGGCACCTTAGAAGCTCACGCAAAAGACGTAACTAATTTTGGATCTCAAAATCCATATAGGGATGCTTATTTAACAGAGGAAGGGGCAGTCTTTGGAAGTAAAAATGTTAAAGCTATTCCTCAACTAGAAACTCTTATATTAAATTGGGATTTTGAAAATGTAACAGGTTCGGACGCAACTGGTAATTTTACTGTTCAAGATACTTCAATTGCATCTTCAGGTTCTAACGATTATACTTCACGATGGGGTTGGTTAGGCCCCATCGGTCAGTATCAACACACAGGCAAAGGGTATGGTTTCTTAACCAATTCCACTTCCTCGATTGATCGGAGATATGTTCACACCTTAATCCAACAACCTCCGGAAATTATTAATAGTTCTGACATGGTTTCCCTTATTGACGAGGAACAGAATAGGTTATTTACCAAAGATTCTCGTCCTGAACAATATTTTTTCGCCTTTGAAAAGAGCATGTATAATGTTATTTCAAGAGAAATAATAGATATTTTTGGAACAATCGTAGATTTTAATAATCTAATTGGCCAACCAGTAAATCGTTACCGATTAGAATACAAAGATATGCAGAAATTGCGTCAATTGTACTTTGAGAGAGTTCAAAACACAATTGAATTAGAAAAATTTGTTGAATATTTTAAATGGTTGGACTCTGCATTATCAGTAATGCTGCAACAATTAGTTCCTGGGTCTGCACGATTCTCTGAAAATCTCCGTACAATGGTCGAAAGCCATGTGCTTGAACGAAATAAGTATCAATCTAGACTTACGTCTTTAGAGAAGAAAAATCAAAGTATCCCCGAAGCTGGAATATTTGGAATTAATGAAATGCTTTATTCCGGCAAACGCGGAACTGCGCCAATTCCAACAACAGCCACAGGTTCAAATTGTGAATGGTGGCTCGAACGCGCTGATAGGAGCAACCCTAATATTGCTTCGGGTGATAGCTCAGTCAATAATCAGAGGAACACAGTCCGTTTATCCAACGATTTCAGAAGCGGCTCTGGCCCAACTTTGACTGTTTCTCGTAATTCAACTGCTACCAGAGTAACTTACGAAGGTCAAGCTTTTGCTTTGCGCAATTTTACAAAAATTTATAGACTTGATGTAGACGAACAGCCAATAATTCATGGAGGCTCTAATTTTGCTAAAAATAAAACGGTAGAATATACTCATGAGTCTCTTAAATTTGATTCATCAGAGCAACTAACTATAGCTGCTTCAAGCATTCCTGCTGAAAATGGTTGTAATGATGTAATCGCGCCCAATTCCAAAAACAAATTGGATGCCAAAGTTACCAATTCAGAAAAACCTTATGGATATATAAGTGGCAAGGATGACATTTTTGCTCCATTTAGCCTCTACAGTTCCTCGGTCACAACTGGTTATGCGGCTGATGTTGGAAGCAATTTCCGAACTAAAACAACAATTGATAATTATCATGATGATATTTACGGCGATGATAAAGGCATTCCGATCCAAGGACCGTTCACGCAGCATCATGTCGGTGGTCGCCAACATAGACACATTAATATTAATTCTGGCACACCTACCACAATCACAGCCTCTCGTCCAGAAGCTTGGAATCTCACTCTAGCATCTAATACTTTAACGATTGGTTCGCGCACAGCCCACCAACCTCGTGCAACAATGATACGGGACGCCTATGCCAAACGTCCATTAAACATCGCTAATCTCAAATGGGGAACATCATCAGCAGTTGCGGGCAATTATCGCTTTGGATATGAAATTTTGCAAACTTCTGGTCGAAGTTTGAACAATCGCTACTTCATTGCGAATGGAGGATTCTCACCAACGTCTTCGGATACAGGAATCTTTAGTGGTGCAATTGATTATGCACTTCCCCGTTTTGACTTGACAGGCACCAATAAATCGATTTTTGTTGAAAGATTTAATGCTCCTGGTGGCCCTGAAGTTAGTTCTCGCGGCTGTTTGGATGTTAATGCCGAAGAATTTTCAGTTTATAATGAATTAAATTATCGTAACTCAATTGTAAGAGAAGCCCTGGACAGTTGGTTGACAGAACATTGTGGTCAATTTGGAATTTCTCCGACAGGAAGCCCTGGTGATGGTACAGTTCCATCCGAGCATACAGTAAACCCCTTTGGTTATGGCAATGTCATTGCTGCTTACCATAAAGTGAATCGTAATCCGGTAACAGTGGGTGCTTTGATTGGAACTTCTTCCAATCAACTCACAACAAGTGTTAACTATGACAATTGGTTTGTTCAACATGCAATTCCACAAAGTACATTACAATATAAGTGGATAAATGATTCTTATAATAGAACAAAAACGCAGCCATTTGGGTATGTTGGTGGTTGTCATGATGCAGGCGGCTTAGTACCGTTTTCTGTTCCCTCTGGGCAAACATCAATAACTCAGTCCGCCATAATTTTTGTATCTTCTTCTTGTTGGGAACCAATACCCATCGATTATCCGTGTTGGCCTAGTGGTGGCTTGAACTTTGCACAATATGATTTTTCAATCCCTGCGGGGGCATCCGATCCATCGATTTATAAGTATACAATTACAAGTTCCCAAAATACGTTATCTCCCGGACCAGCATTTTTAAACACCAACGATGCGGCAGCGTCCATCCATGGGCATTTTCAAAATTTAAATGGACCATACCAGCACCCATCTTGGAAACAAATTAGAATCGGTGAAACACCAGTTGCTAGATACCACAAAAGAAACAATGTTCTTTCTGTTGGTTCAAAACAAGGGATTGTAACGGTTCCTAATGGTTCTGGTACGAATAAGCCCGCAACTTATTTTGATCATCGAACAGGACCCGATAATATCACAAATTATGTGGAACCACCAGTAACCTTTAAATATCGCCCACTTATTAGTGAATTAACGAATGTTCAATTACAGCACTCTTTTGGAAACAATTTGTGTCTATGGACTCAGAGAGGTCTGCCGTTTAATAATCCTACCAAATCAATTGGGGAGTTTTTGGGTGGTTTAAATAATAAAACAGATTCACAGATATATAATAAATTAATCGAATCAGACGATTATAATACTGATTTTCAAAGTTTAACATATACCGAAGTTTCATATCCTCGCTCGGCGAATACAGGTCTTTCCCGAACTAGAGGAAGGACTAACTATGCCGAAACCGCAGATGCGAACCTGCTGTTTCCACCCACCGCCTCCCTGTCAATTGGCAGTAACGGTATTGATCGTGGGCCAAACATCAGAAGAACATTTTGGAAGAACGCTTATTATAACAGAAATCGATATGTTTCTCCAACAACAGAATATGCTCGCTTTAATACGACTATCTCTAATTCATGTGGTAATCCTGATGGAATGGCACGGAGTGTCTGGACTCACGGTGGGGAACCAATCGTCTATAATCCTCCCTCTGTTCTTGAAACTCACGAAGCAGTTACAGTCACGAGTTTATCAGGTGCCTCGTCGTTTGCTCTTAACAATGGTTTAGATACTGGTGAATTAAATTCTATTAATGTTGCTAAGATGACGGGCATGATGGGCGGAGTAACTGGATCTATTTTCCCGGCATCGTATTTACACGATTTATATATAAAACCTTCAGCCTCGGCATTTTATTATTGGTTGCCTAATATCGGAGCAGAGGTTCTTTACAGTAAAGCACCGGATAGTGCTTTCTGGACTCAATGGGGACCTTGGAATGCAACATCAGCTTCTTATATTCAAGAGATACTAACTTCGGTTAATAAAGGGATGAAGTGGCGAACTAATATTGACGCTGGTAAAGATCCTTGGTATGATTCGTATGAAGCTTTCGCCGAAAATATTAGAGGGTTGTCCCAGACCCGCACCATATTGCCAGAGTTTAAAATTTCAGATAATATGGAATATTATGTAAACACAGCTGCGAGCGATTTCAGGGCGAAAAATGATAAATTTTTATCACTTGTAGGGGGCAATATAACTTCTAGTGCCTTGACTCATACAACCCCCGGCATTTTGCGTGAATTTGATGAGAACTTTTTTAAAGAATATTCATTTAGCGATTTTCAAAAATATTTTGGAACCTTCTCAACAGATTACAAACTTAACAAAATTGCCATTAATTGTAGTGCTGTCAAAAAATTATTACCCTATAAAGGCTTTTATCCATCAGACAGAACTACACAATTAGTGAGCTTATTTTCTGGAGCATTGGGAACTTCTGTGGGCGGCGGTGCGGTTTCCGCATCAAATTCAGCCCCCGAACCAACAACAAGAGTTCAGTCAGGTTCTGACCAATTGGCTATGCAAACATTGTTACAGCCATTCTTTGCCCCTGGTATCTTGTACAATACTATTAAATCGGGTATCGCCGTAGATTGGGGAGTCTTTACGGGCAGTTCAATTACTCAAGACAAAGATGCTTACCCAGGATACGCCTGGAATATTCGAATCCCTGATACACGATTTCCTTTTAAATCTTTGCTGTCCCCATTGCAATATATACCACAATCTCAGTCTGATGGAAGTCATCGACTCTTACATAACGCTCCAAGCTATTACCTTTCACAGCCCAATAGAGAGCCTCCAAGATTTCCATATGCCGAGTTTTCTCCTGGACACCCGGAAGAGAGTGTAACTGATTTATATTCTAGTGCAATGCATAACTTCCTCGCCGAGATTCCAAATTTCTTCCTGAAAGGTTCGGGATTACAGTCGATTACATCAAAGGCAGCGGGTGAAATAAACGTAGAAGCTGGTAAGATTTATGTGATGGATGCATATATTGAAAAAACAAATAATGCTCCAAACGATGAACTTATAATGGTGCAGGATTATTTTAATGGATATGTGTCTTCGAGTCTTCCTTTCTTTGCTAGTTCATCTTACCCAACAAACACAAAGAATCCTCTCACCCCCTATACATCTGGTTCACAATTTTTAGAGATTGGA
>TARA_R110000851_G_scaffold11053_2_pt1 | contig 23128 bp, 33 predicted proteins | sample TARA_R110000851 | Tara Oceans TARA_R110000851 (sample SAMEA4397627) | marine metagenome | biome: Polar Biome; feature: [DCM] deep chlorophyll maximum layer (ENVO:01000326); material: water (ENVO:00002006), including particulate matter (ENVO:01000060) such as... | depth 17 m
TCCACCAGAACTTTGCTTATCACCATCATCTGTATTATTATAATAGCCCGTTCTCCAGCCTAATTTATAAGCAAGAAGAATCTCTTTAATAACCTTTGAATCAGGTAGAGCTCCGTTTTCATAATGTTCGTAATTATAGTACATATTAGCACTAATACTCATATCTACCCATTTCTGTAATGCTCCAACAATCTTAATAAGACCGACATTATCTTCCATTTCATACGCTAGAGTATATTTATTTTTTAAAGAACTATAATTAGGTACGATAACTGGTAATGTACGAGCTTTAGATTTCTTATAGGTAATATAAGATCTAATAGGTTCTATGCCATTTGTCGAGCACTGTATTACTGAAGAGCTCTCACACGGCATGATAGCTGATACAGTACTATGACGTAAGCCATGCTCTTTAATTCTCTCTCTTAAGCCTTCCCAGTCCATTGAATTCTTACGAGTAACAAATTCGTCGATTTCCTTCTTATAAGTATCAATTGGTAACCAACCTTGACTGTATTTAGTCTTATGATATTTCGGGCATTTACCCTTTTCACTAGCAATATTGCATGAAGAACTGAGAAGATAATATTGTACCTTTTCCATTAGCTCATCAGCTACGTTAGGAGCCTCTTCGTCAGTATACTTAACACCAGCTTTTGCAAGATATGCTGCAAAGTTTGTAATACCAATACCTAAAGATCTTCTATTCTTGGTAAAGTTTTCAGCGGCAGGTAAGAAGTAATCTTGATAATCAATTAATTGATCTAAGATACGTACGATAATATCGCATACCTTTTCCATCTCTGCATCAGATTGAATCTCTAAAACATTAATTGCAGATAAAATACAAATACCGATTTCAGCATCCTTATCATCAGTATGTTGCAATGGCTTTGTAGGGTGTAATACTTCAACACAAAGATTAGTCATCTTAATATCGTCATTCCATGCAGAGCGTTGATTACAGTGATCGATATTCATGAAGTATATACGACCAGTTTCAACACGCTCTTTAACAAAAAGAGACATCATTTCTCTGGCTTTAATAGTCTTCTTAAATTTAAGACTCGTCTTACGTTCATACTGCTCATAAAGCTCGTCAAAATTCTCATGACCAAATGCATCATAAAGATCTTTAGCTTCGTAAGGTGAAAACAATGTAATATTTTCATTCTTTAAGAATCTCTTATAAAAGAGCTCACTAAATTGAATACAATAATCTAGCTTACGAACTCGGTTATCATCTGTACCGGAATTATTCTTAAGTACAAGCATATCTTCTGCCTCATAATGCCAGAAAGGAAAGTTAACAGTAGCAGAACCACCTCTAATGCCATTCTGATGACATGACTTAACTGTAGATTCCATTAACTTTAAGAATGGAATAACTCCTGTATGCATAACTTCGCCGTTACGAATTGGTGAGTTAATAGGGCGAAGACGGCCAATATTCAACCCAATACCATATCGAGAACCAGTTGCATAACCTGCGGCGGTAGATGATGAGAAGATAGATGGTAATGTATCATCGATATCGATTAAGCAGCAAGATGCGTATTGTCTAATCTTACTACGTACGCCTGCCATTAATGGTGTTGGTAGATTGATCTTAAACTTAGAGAAATAATCATATGCTTTCTTTACATACTGTACGCGCGCCGATCCAGTATATTGACCGAAGCATACCATCGCGATAATCATATAAGCAAATTGAGGAGTCTCGTAAATTTTTGTATTAGATCTATCTTGAATCAGATATTTATCACATAATTGACGTATACCTGCATATGTAAAGAGGTTGTCACGATCATGATCAATATATTCATCTAGCTTATTAATCTCTTTGTCTGTATATAGCATTAAGATGTCTTCATCATATACGTCATTTTCATGTACATTCTTATTAATAAAATCTAATAGCTTAGGTGGATTCTTACCTCCCCATACATCTTTACGTAGCTGGTAGGATAATAAGCGGGAAGCAACGTACTGATAGTTAGGTGCATTTAAAGTAATTAAATTAACGGCAGACTCAATTAATACATTATGTATTTCATCTGCTGTAATACCATCTTTCATCTGGACTTTTGCGTTAATTTCAATATCAGAAGCAGTTACGCCTTTGATATCTTCAACTGCCCAATTAACGACTTTATGAATCTTCTCCACATCATATGGCGCAGTTTCTCCGTTTCTCTTTACAATATTCATATTCATTATTTACAAAGTTATACTAAAATTAATAGCTTAAAGCTACCGAATTTTTGAAAATCAAATTTATGTTCATTTAGGTTTAAAAGATGCTGTAATATTTTATTATCATCTCTTAAACTATTATCAGTTAGTTCCTTAAAGTGTGTAAAATCTATTGGATAGATTCGCTTATTTAGGTATGAATAACTATCATTACATGATAGGTTATATTCAGCAAGAATCTTTTCATACCTATCGATATGCATATTACCTGCTAATTCCTCAGTCAATAGAGTTTTTGCTATAGTCTTGCCTTGCTGACTAAGTTCTAGAAATAAACCATATAACGGTAATACGCTAAATTCTTCTGGATCTTTTTTATTCTTTTCAAATATAAAAAGACGCTTCTTAGGTTTATATTTTTCGCAAATCTCTAAACGCTGGTTATCATATTCATTTTTTATAGCAAATCCTAAAAATAAAGTAGGTAGCTTTTGGTCAAATGCTTTAAATTCCTTAGTGTTTACTGCACATTCAGTTAGTGTAATATCAATCATATTAAAAACTAATCTCACTAATTAAAGCACCAGTTTTCATATTGATTGTCCTAATTTTATCTCCTGAATAAGGAGTCGCTATAGTAACTGATACTACATCTCCGGAGATAGCTAAGTTGGAGTAAGTACCTGGAGGTAATGAGTGTGAGCGAAGTATACCACCTCCGACTGCGTCAAAAATCTCTAACGCTTTAATACTATTATTAATTCTGGCTGTTAATGCGATCATACGGTAATTATATACTCATTTATAAATTGTTCAACGTCAGAGTCAGACTTATTATAAGTAAAGCTGGTTAATGTTTCGTTAAATGTTGGATGCTCTTTTAGTATACTAGTTTTGCAGAAAGTATCTTCAATTATTGTAACGATATTATCATCGGGGACTGCAGTACTATCATCGACATTTAAAATTTTTCGAATATCTAGTATTTTATACCCCTTCTTTAAGAAGCTTTTTACTTCTCTGCATATATACAGTTCGTTTAGTTTTTCTATAGAACCATACTCATCGATTTTCTTCTGCAGGAAATCGCCAGAGTATATTGTTTTCTTACCGGTAACTACACATGTTATTTTTTTTGTCTTTGACATTAACATAATTATAATAAATATTTATATGAAATTCAACTCAATGGTCGAAAATATACTAGAAGATTTTAGAGCTCCTACAGATACGAAGAGACCAGTCAAGGTAAGACCACGTGGTAAGTTCGGTACAGCTAACCCACAGCTAAATGAACCTCATAGCACTATGTCTACTAGTGGATTTAAAGGTCAGTCCGGGGGCAAAGCAAGTACTATATTATTTAAATTACCCGTTAGAGCGGTAAAGAGACGTTTAAAGAAGAGGAAATCTACCATGGGGTAGATAACCATTTGGCGGCCGCTATTGTAGCTCCTAACGCATCGTTTTTCTCTAAGATATTAGACCAGGCTTCTTCATCGTAACTCTGCAAAATCTTTAATGCATCTTTACCGAATGCCTTATGAAATTTAGATCCGAAATATTGATGAGAGTTTTTAACTAAACTCATAGCGGTTTTAGGCTCTACCTGCCAATAACTTCTAGCAGGACCTCCTCCATCTTGAACTTTAGTACGGTAACCAGATTCTACAGCTCCTGTTTTTTCTAATACATCAATAAATTCTCGCTCCGAATGACCTTCATCGCCAGCAAATATTCTTGCAGCTATACGAATCGCCATTTTAGCGTCTGAAGGGGCTGTTATAGCAGACTGTAATACAGCTGTTGCGCGAGCTTCTTTTTGAGGATCATCACTTGTTTGGTAATATGAAGACCAGTCTTGGACGAAATTACCGAATAGAGATGAAGTTGCTAGCGCTCCCATTGCTAAGGCTTTACCGATCTTACCTTCTTCAATATGATATTCCTTAAACGTCTGCATAATATTATTTATACAAATCTATCGAGAAAGTACTTTGGTAGCTTGCTTTTATTACGTAGTACCGCGTTAAAAATATTTGCATCTAATACATATGTTACACAGTGATCGTCTTTACTTCTAATACCTCGACCACATTGCTGTATAAAGTTTGAAAGCATCTTATTAGCATACCACTGCTTATCCTGATTGAACATCTTCTTAATTCTATCATCCCCGAGAGGTAAATAAGCAGCTTTTACAATAATCTGGAACCGAGCTAAATCTCCTTTAAGATCGACGCCTAGCCCGAGAGATGGGCTAACGAGAACTGTCGGATCTTCAGAATTCTCGTGAATATCGAGAATATCCTCATTTTTATACATTTGATCTCTATATAAAAACCTATTATTCCCGGTGTTAGTATTATTTTTAATAAAGCTTGTTATGCTATTAGTATGGGTATGTATAATACCCTTTTCATCTTTATGCTTTTCACAAATAGCATCAATCTGCTTCACAATCGACGGTAAAGCTTTTTGAAGGTTAGCGTGATTCAACTTGTTTGTTTGTGATACATAAATAGGCGCTTTCTTAGGATCAAAACCACTACCAGATTCAATATATTCATAATCAGTAATACCTAATGTCTTAGCTAGGTTCTTATGATCAATAATAGTAGCCGACATTAACAATACTTTATCAGCATACTGAAAGATGTATTTGGTTAAGGTATCGACCTTTAGAGGTGTAAGCTTTACATTATCTCTATCTACTACTTGAACTACATACTCACAGGTTTGCCATGTCTCGTCGATTAGAGTCAACGTTCTATGCATATTTTTTAAATACTGCAATTTGCCTTTCTCACTTGAAGTAAGACCTGCTTTCTTTTTCATATTATTATGAAGTTCATTCGTATGCTCTGCCACATCAGACCGAATGGTATTAATCCAAGTTCTAACAGTCGTTGGTGATGTGTTTGATAATGGGAAGATTTTAACCTTTAGAGCTCGAAGCTTCTTAATATCAATAATTGCTGAGAATTGCTTGACGATTTCATCTTCTAGCTCCGATGCTTCATCGCAGATAATATAATCTCTATACTTAACGTGATTAGGTAGCGCAAGAAACATATTATAGTTTAATGCACTAAATTTACTGGTTAAGGAATTATTACGAGCGTTATAATACGGACAGATATTCTTCCGCCAGCAATCATCTCGTATATGCTTCGTGTGTATGCAAGGAGCCGTATCGACATCGTAGTTCGGATCTACCTCACATTGGTAGTTTGACTTACCTTTAAGTACAGCGGTATCATCAAAAATACTCTTATACTGATCTTGCAGCGTCTTTGTAATTGTTAATGCAAAAGCTCCTGCTGGTAGCTCGTCTTTACATTCCTGCTCATATACAAATGAACCTGTTTGATCCATTTTAAAAGCTTCATAGGTATTAACGTAATCCTTAAACGTTGCTGTTGTATCGTTAGATACGTTCGCTAATGTTTTCGATACAAAACTCTTACCAGACCCGGTAGGCGCGCTACATATAACAAATTTACTACCACCTTTAAAAGCCTTCTCGATTTGCTGTATAATATTAACCTGCTGATCGTTAGGTTTATAATTCTCTGGAAAGTTAGCTAAAAAATGGCTTATCATATATAGCCATTATAACTATGTTCCTGATAAAACAACTACAGAGTTATAAAGTTTATTAGCAGTCTCATTATTTGCTGTCTTAACTTTATAAAATAAATCGCTATCTATAAGCGTGAAGTCATCGAATTCATACGAAAATTCAATACTATCCTGACCTGCTTTATAGTTAAAAGGATACGGAATTTCATATATTTTATGATCACCCTTATCATTCTTTAATGTAAAGTTAAAGTGGAATTCTTTAAATCTAAATAAGATTAACTTACCTTTCCTAAGAATCTTACCATTACTTAATATAAAAACAATATCTCTTAAAAGAAAATTATTTAGTTCAGTCTCTATGTTCTCTATATAGCTCATTCAATTATCTGCCCATAAACTGGTTCTTCTCTTGTATAGTCATAGGGCGTATAGTATCGTTAAAATACTCCCAGAATTCGTCATTAGGTATACTCGTAATAAGATCGCAATTATCCATACTTACCATTCTCCAATCTTGCATAAAAATATCCCAAACCAAAAGAAGATTCTTCGATTCGGGATTATATTTTGGTGGGTTTGAAGTTGGTTTAAAATTGAGAGATGTTCTACCATTAACGCTGTTAAGTATGCTGCTGTCTAAAGTACATAGCATAGTTCTAACCGCTTGACCGGTCAGTTCAGGTCGTCTCTTTGTAAACCTAATTTCACATACACTATTTTGTAGTATTTGCTTTAAACTCGTTAATCCAATTTTTGGCATATACTATGTTTTTGATTTGCAAATCCCAAATAAACGTTGTTCGTTTAAAAACATACCTTTTTTAATCTTACCATACCCTTCAATCTCCATATTAGATACTGGAGCACCTTTATCATTTGGAAACATTACTATATCACCCTTCTTAGCGTATTTAGCTTCAGGACCTGCTAGTATAACTTTAGCCTTTCTCCACGTTTTATTTAAAGAGTTGGTAGGTATAAATATACCACCTCTGTTAATTACATCACCAGCGCCCTCCTCTGAAGATTCGTCAATAAATTCTACTAAAATAATATCATCAAATACAAAAGAGAGTAAGAACTCATCCCCGAGACCGAAATCTCCATCACTGTGACCCTCAAGGTCTATTAGACTTCTTTTAGTAGCTAAACTATCAATACTTGCTTGTGCCATATAAAGTTATTTAAACCTTATAAATTAGTAATCAACAGGGAGATTATTTTTACCTTAATTTTTTATTAAGAAAAAGTACATCATATACAAAGGCTATCGAGCCGGGGATTAAAATGCAAAGGTAAAATATAATATCCATCAAAGCATACTTAATAATACTTTATTGTTTTTATATTCTCTTTCACTATAAAATTCTGGTATTATTAATTTTTCTTCTTCTTTCTTTTTTTCCTTTTTAGTCTTCTTGATATAATTAAGTCTCTTAAATTTTAGTTTTGGAAATACTGAATAGATGTAGTTATACTGAGATGGTTTATCACTAAAAAGATTCCAATATTTATTGGTCGTCTCATTCACATAATCATTTAGCTCCTTCGAGTACATACTCGTCCATCTATTAACCATAAATAGATTAAATTGCGACTCATCATCGCAATTCATGTCTGCCTTTTTCTTACTGAATAAGAGACCGTTTAAATATTGAAATAGATTCATTTATAGATTGATCTTAGTAGTAGCAATAAACATATCATCTACCATCGCATAAAAAAGATCAATAATATCTTGCATAAATTCAGTAGTTTGATCGTCAGTTAAACCTGTACTATATGCAAAGTTAGGAGCTTTACGGCCGGCATTAACATTAATACCAGTATGGCCGATAGCTACACTATCTTTCGAATATGTAATACTTACACTACACTTACCGACCTTTTGTAACGTACCGTCGCTACCTTCAAACTCAGCATGTACCATCAAATCATCACCGTCTACTTCAATAGGCTTCTTAATATATTTAGAAGAAAGTACATTAGCAATTTGAGTATTAAGCAATCGCTGAAACGCTACAGCACCTAGCTTATCTAGATTAGGAATCTCCCAGCAGAAGTTAATAGCATCATCACTATAGATATAGTCACCTTGAAGTACATCTTCCTGGTCGATCATACCATCGATACTCACATCCATCGGGCATCGAAAAGCGATAATATTACCGATTGGTAATGTCTTATTACGAAAATAATCGTAGGCAAATCTCTTATGAATTAACGGACCGTCATAAACCTTAATATCTTTAATAATCATACACTAATTATAGTATATAAAGGTTAAGTATCAACTGTATAATCTAAATTTAGCCCCACTTTGTGTGTAGTACACCCTCTAAACCGTGGGTCATTTCATGTATATTACTAACTAAACTATGGCTAGCCGATACTTTGTGTTTAGCAATCGCATCGCCTAATAAGCAATGTTTAAAATTCTCTTTATTAAGAAAATTGCAGTAATCATTATCCTGGTACCAGAATGAAAAGCTTTCATCCCATTCACCCATTCTCTCGAATAATTCTACGTTAAGACCAATACACCAACCTTTTACATGTTTACCTACTTCGGTACCTTCAGTATTACTATCAGTTTTAATTTCTGACGGGCTAACTGAATCGTATGTATCTAGAGCTTTAAATAATTTATCAATACATCCCTTTTCGTAAACTACATCATTATTGGATATAATAACTTTTTTACTATCTCCGATATGGGAGAATCCGATATTTAAAAATTTATTATAATTAAATTCTTCGTCAGGAAAAATAAATTGAGCGGGTAGTTTAATGTCTTTATCTTTGAGTTTTGAGTTCGTTTCAACCACAATAATATTACATTTTGTATCGATTGAATCTATACACTCCTTGAGCATATTATAATATGCTATATCCTTCGTATATGATAGTATTATAATACTGTTCATATTTTTATATTATAGTTGAAAGGTTTATAGTATTAAAGTAATCTTCGAGGTAATAATCCAATTGCTTATATTCAATTTCCGGTATAGTAAAGTCATCGGCATCTGTAAATGTATGACAAAAATTTAATTCATCATACTTACATTTCATATCAGAAGTTATTTGCTGTATAGGTATACAGCCTAGCTCCAAAGCTTCATAAAATCTTAAATTTAAAAAATCGCCTGTACCTAGAGGGTTTAATATAAATTTATAACTAGCTAATTTAGTTAAGTATTCTTTATATGTAAATTTTCTATCTGTTACCACTATATCGACTGGTAGTGATGTATTTTCTGATATTTTTTTGAGTAATTGATACCTTCTGGAATATGCGTAAGAGGGGTTATACATCTTATCAGACTGACCTATAAAGAGTACTCTGTTTTTCTTTACTGTTACATCAAAATCTAGCTCTGTATCGCGTGATAGAAACTGCTTGTTAACAAATGTCTTCCCTAGTATATCTGCGTCGTTTACATCTGATACTATCTGATTAAGGTTCTGTATCTGCTCTAGCTTCCGCTGATGATCTTCATTCCATGGAAACTTGCTACTAAATATCTTCTCGAAATTAAAAACAGTAGTTCTAATATTCCTCTCGTTAAGCTTATTAATAAACATGTCATCTTTCCATATCATGACGTTAGGGGCGAAGTGTTCATCTACAATAATTAATGAACTAATGTTTTCTAATTCATTTATAGATTTAACATTAACGAGCTCTTGCTTAAGGTAATTTTGTAGACCTAATCTAAAATTTTTAAATAAACTATGACCTACAATACTCAGATCATCAGTTGCTATAATTCCTATCATATATCATATTTACCATATTAAATATTATTATCAATATTATGCCGCCAGTACTCTATACTCAAAGACTCCATACTGTAGTCTGGTAGTTGAATTCTTTTAGCTGCATTATTTAAAAAATTAATATCCACAGACGACCAGTCATTAACTGTTAATATCGGCAAGTCTTTAAATTTACTAAAACCTATGCATCGCGGTACAACAGGTATAGTATTTAAATATAATGCTTCCCATATTCTATGCGAATCGTAACCTGATCCAAAGGGGCATATACAAAATGTCGACTTAGACACCTCACGTAGAAATGTCTTACTATCCGTAGGAGGGTTACGCAGTATATTATTTACCGCTAATGCTTTCTCTATATGTACTCTATTTTCTGGCGATGTAGAGCAGTTAAAATTATTATATACTAACTCAGACTTAATATTTTTCTCGCTTAAAACTTCTAGTATATTTTGAAAATTACCATGCTCCCACTGCGAGTTGGCTATACCAATCGGTAGCGGTACCAATTTAGGATGATCATGGTTTACATTCTGAGCATACCATTTTAAAATTTTATCGCTGTTTAAATAGCAGTCATATTTAGCGTTATTAATTCCCCAATCTGAATTATGAGACATTAATATAATAGGGTGTATAATATGAGGAAAAACTCTAGTAAAAAATAAATCTAATGCATGTGTATAAACAAATATAGATTTTGATTGTAATACTATATCCGGAATAGCTTCATTACTTTTTAATACAACATAATTACAGTCAGTATTTGGAAGTTGAGCTTGCCAAAGATCAGGATGTCGCTGATCATCAAATATAACTGTAAGATCTACTAATTCCTGTAACCTTTCACCTGATATATATTTTGTATTTACATCCATGAGCTAGACCACATGTGAGTACAAACGCTCTCATCTTGAATATATGCTGTATAATCATTACCTAACGATCTAGATCGTTGAAAATTAGGAAAGGGGTAGAAGAAAGAGCAAGGAAAAGCTACTACATTTTCGATGTCTATATTTTGAAATAGTCTTCGGGTAGCAAACCACGGACCGGTAACATCAAGAACATCTCCTTCAATACAACTGTCTAAAACTAAGAGAGATTCTATAAACTTAGACCTTGGAATACATCCAATCAAGCCGTTAAATAGAGTGGGTTCTTTATCATATGCAATGCCTATGAATGAATCCAGACTTAAAAACTTGTTAAAGTTGGTATGCATAATAAAGTCAGTATCTATGTATACACCTCCAAATTCAAAGAGAACAGCGTATCTAATAAGATCTGCTTGTTTAGCTATTCCATTTCTTGTCTTCCCTAATCTATCATATAGATCGTGATCTAGATATTTTAACTCATCAATATTATCGTTACCCCACATTACATACTGCCAATCAGGAGTTATAATAGAACGTACATCTGCAGTAAGTTTAGTTTCGAGGTCAGGCATTTTCGGCCCGATCCAGACTTGATGTATTATTTTAGGTATAATATTTTTAGAGTCGCTGCTCGATTTGAAGTCGTTATATCTATTAATTAAGATATTCCATTTATCTGGTTTTTCTTTAGACTTATAATCTAAAGAAAACTTCATAGATTTATCAAATTCTGGTAATATATCTTTCATTAACTTTACCGGGTTAAGAGTCCATTTTTTGGAACCGCAAGCGGTACCACCTTAAGCTTGTTGACTTTATAGAGTAAAATATCTTTAAACTTAATATGATTATATTTCATACAATATATTTACGTGATATATTATTAAAATCAAAGTATAAATCTACATCATCCTTGCCTGGTAATATAGGCCACCAGTCGGTATTGCGTTTAAACGGGAAGATAATTTGCTTATGATTACCCAGAAAAGCTGCCCACCATGAAAAGCTAGATTGTGATATAGCTATATTTTCACTATACATTAACGTTTTAAAGTCTTGTATACCTCTATCATCGCTGTAAACCTTAAAGGTATCTACAATTCCTTCAGAGCTAAGTAAACACCCATCATCAATAAGCCTTTTAACTGTATCGCAGCTTGAATTATCTGTAACGATTATAGCATTATCGAATTTACTACTATCTATTAAGCTTTTATAAAAATCGTAACCTAAAAATGCATTAACTAATTTATAATCAGTTTCTCTAATATGAACTACCAGCTTATCCTTATTAATTGTATCGGTTTTTATATTAAATATATCTCTCAGCTCTTCTCTATGATCAATATACAAACTGCTTTTTTGTAAAAATGAATTGACGATTATATCGCCACTATGGTTAATCAGAGTTTCAATATCTGCATATTGATCCCCAAAACTTCTCGTATTTATAGGGTTGGTGAGACTGCCTGTATATAAATTACTTTTAATATTGAAATTATGTAGATCATCATAAAAGAAATCGCAGTCTTTAAGCTTAGCTAATATATAACCAAACGCATATTGAAACATTCTGTTACCCATTCTACCAGCTGGATCATACTGTACTATAACACTCATAGGTTATGCTGTATATATTCTCTAAATTTATTTTTGCTAAATTTATTGTATGCTCGTAAGCATTGCTCTCTCATAGCTACGTTATCTAGAGATGATAGTAGATTATTTAATTTGTTATTATTCAGATCATTAACCTCTCGTTCAGGTATTCGTACTATAGTACTATCCCAATCCCAGTCCGGTAAAGACCATTCATCGCTCATTAAAATAGGTATTGTACCGGCTGATAAACACTCCCAGAATCTTACAGCTGAAGGGGATGAACCACGCGGGCATAAACTAAAGATGGAACGCTCTAACATATCCTTATATTCTCTTTCTTCCTTTTCTTTATTTTGATTTAAATCTTCTACATGGTATGCGTCACGATATATAAATGTATCACCTATAATATTATTCTTTAATATACCTCTAATTGGATGAGTTGTATAAGCTCCCATAAATGATACTAGTATATCCTTTTCGACGTTATTTTCGAAGATATCATTAAATGCGAAGGGTATAGGTATTAGATCTATACCTTGCATATTATCGTTTACACTATGAAGTGTACAGAATACTTTTGTAATATTTAAATGATTAAAATATAGTTCAAGCTGTTTAAAGCTATCATGCTGGCATACCGTAAAGTTATTTTCTGTACATATTTTATATTTGCTTATTTCTTTGAGAAAGTAGTCACGACCCTTATTTCCAGGAAATCTCAACCAGTGGCTGTTTAGAATCTGAGCCCATGGGACCGCGACATAATTTGAAATATCTGTAAGAGTTTTGTAACATTCGTACTCAGTCGGAAACTTTTCGTATTTAAAAATATCTTCAAAAAAACTAATCATATTATTCCTTTACCCAGTACCAAGCTCTTGTTGAACTTCTCAGGTCTTTTACAGATTTTTTATGCAGAGATGAGAATTCATCGACGGCTCTAGTTACTCCTCGAATGACATTATAGTCATGACCGCATATAATACCACCTGGCTTAACTTTAGGTAGATAATTAATACAATCCTGTATAGTTTGCTCGTATGTATGGAGACCGTCAACAAAAACAAAGTCTACACTTTCATCTTCAAACTCTGAAACGGCATCGTCAGATGTACGCTCTATAATATCAAATTTAGGGAATTTCCACTTAACCTGCTCTATCTTATCTTTAGCAAGTTTGAATTCTCCTTCATTATAATCAACATTTAATCCGTTCCAATCAATATAAGTATCGTATGGATCTACCCCAGTTAATTGTAATTGCGGTAGTGTTTCAAGTAAGTATGTAGCATTTACACCTTCATAACAACCAATTTCTATACCTTTTATGGGACCTTTATCTTTGAATAGTTCATATAGACCCATTCCAGATGAGCGAATCCATGTTTTAAAAGTATTATAGGTAGAAATATACTTTGAAAATCCTGCTGGGGTTAAATACTGCTCATATATAAATCTACTATACTTTTGAATATCTGTATAGGTATCTTCGTCAATATTATGCCACCATTCTTTAATATCATGATTAATATTTTCAGGGGTTGTAATAATGAATCTACTCCAATCGATTATATTACTGCAGGGTAATGATATATCAGTATCAATTATGATCGGAATCTTACCGCAAGATAACGCTTCATATAATCTATAAGAGAAGTTACCAGCCCCTCTGCAGCATAGAACCATATCACTATTCTTTATATTGTCTATATACTCTCTACGTAAATCAGAATTATGAGGACTACCTCCCCAAAACGAATTCCTAATAATGAAATTTATGTCAATATCTACATTATTTTCGAGAGTTTTAATGCATTCAGATCTGGTTGAATGTGTCAACGCTCCACAGAAGCTAACTACCGGCTTTGATTTAAGCGGCCGTATGTCGGATGCCCCAAAATCGCAACTCCAAGCCGGCATAGGAAACTCGTTAAGCTTCTGCTTTGATTTATTAATAGATGTTCTGAATACATATACATTATCAGGTAAGGTATCGCTGATAGGTTTATCATTATCATCATTAAAAAATGCTAATATGGGCTTATGGTTATATCCTTGAACTTGCTGCGCAAACGATATAATATCATCACAATATTTGTCGTGATATATAATAAAATCTGCCTCTTCAATTGAAGTATATTCAACATTAGATTTAATACTAGCTGACCATTTATTATCAGCAAAGTCTTTATCTTTACTTACAACATCTTTACTATATAAAGGTAGTAATAAGAACTTTTCCGACTTAAAGTCTTCGAGATCTATCTGAGATTTATCGTACCAGATTTTCATAATTAGCTTTTACCATTTGCATTAAATTTATTTTATTATCGACACCTTGTACATAATTGCCGTGATGTATTATCATGTTAGTGGGTGGTATAATATTTGAACTATTATCCCATATATGAGTACCGTCTTTATTATTAAAGAAATTACCTATAGTATAATACTTCTCCTTATCTAGAAGTTTAAAATTAACTAGACCTTTATGTTGATTTAAAGCAACTTGATCATTTACCAAAGTAGTAAACGTTTTATATACCGTCTCAAATAAATTTCTAACATTATCATTACCTTTCGCAATAAAAAACCCAGCGCATAGTGTACCACAATCTTCTTGACAAGCAATATCAAATCCCTGTACACTATTAATCAGATCAGGTATAAATTTGTCGTAGTAATATATATCAACATCAGAAAATATAAAATACTCATTTCTATTTTCCTCTATAGCTTGTAATATTACTTGAAGTTTATACTTCATCGATTCGAGCCATCCCTGCTCCATAAACTCACCACTACGAGTAGTCTGTTTATGAGAGGCTGATCTTATTTTTAACTCATCTTCAGAATATAAATTTCTAATCGATTTTTTAAAATAATTTTCATATAAATCTTTATGTGAATCGCTATAATGGGTATATATCTTCATTTTTTAATTATATCTCTTAATATTGTTAATTCTCTCTGCAGCACTGGTGTTAATTTCCTCTTAAATAAGTCGTTATTATCCCATATACCTACACGAGTTTCTTCTAATCTCTCTGACGTACTATCCTTAGTCCCACCTTCTGAAAAATGTAAATGTTTTATAATTATATCGTGGTAATATATTTTTCTATCTAACGTTCTAAAGAGGGTATCGAGGTAAGTATCCTGAAATATATTAGGCTCTTCAGTTTGCACATATCTACCAACAGCGTCTATATAATCTCTATGTATAAATGAATTTACAGGTAATGGATCTACTGCAGCATACTTATTACCCGGGCCTCTCATACCATCATTACAGTGTATTAGATGTATATTATCTTTTTGTTGTTGAAACGTTTCAATAATTTTTTTATCCCAATTATTCGTCTTAAAGATCATATCGTCCCCTACCATTGCGATAATATCTCCGGCGCATCTATCTGCCATTTCATTCCATAACCCTGAAAGACCTTCTTCTTTAAATAGACCACTTTTAAAGACTATAAGATCTACAAAATTAAGATTATTAGCAATTCGTTTATACGAGTCAATTTTAGGGTCATCATCATCAACACCTAATACTATCTCAATATTATTAATATCATCAACGGTAGCGAATACACTACTAGTAAAGGTAATAAACTTATTTAACCTCTCCCGGCTAGGGCATAATAAAGAGATTTTCATTTTTTTATTTTCTTAAGAAAATCAATAACGTCGTTAATATTAGTATCCGGTACACACCCGCTCCATGCTGGCATTACCCCATGCTTTCTTTTAAAGATATAAGCACTATCAATAATACTTTGCTGCCAATCATCGCCTCTTCTTATCGAAGAAGAATCCTCGCTACATGCTTGTTCTTCGATAAAATCTAAGCTATTAGCTAAGTCAGCCCACCACCAGTAAGGTGTACTATAACCAGCTTTAGCTAATCTATATGAATGATCTACATGTTCAAAATTATTTTTGTTAAACTCCTCATCAAATACACCTACATCCTCTAGACATTTTTTAGTATAGAAACATACTGCCCCAACTGAGTGCTGATTTAAAGCAATCTTAACATCGCCATAATCAATTATTTTTCTTGGTTTAGGTTCACCTTTACTAATATTACCTTTATTAGCCGGTCCGTGGTAAGCGAAGGACATGTGTTCTATACCGGTAACTTGACTAGCTTTAATATATTCGTCAAAAGCATTCCCCTTAAATCTCATATCATCCTCCACGAGGAATACATAGTCACAGCCTCTACTCAACAATTCCTTTAAAGCCTTATTCTTACTCTTACATACTCCTATGTTTTCCTCATTATTAATAACATCACAATCATAGAATGTTGTGATAGGTTTATCACCATCATTAATTATAATAATCTCATCGTACCACTCTGAAGAGATGCTCTTAACACAGTTTGTAAGAAATTCGTTTCTATTGCATGTTATAATACCTATACCAATCTTTGACATTATATATATTTTATAATAAATAATTAATATGTCAAGCGTAGAAGTAAGTATAAACCAGTTACCGGTAATAAATCAAGTCACTGCAGGTGATTTTTTAATCATTCAAACACCTAACGCCACAAATCGATTAAATTTTAGCGATTTTGTAGTAGGTCTAGATAACACTACATTTAAGAACACCGTTGAGACTAGTACAACTGATATTGAATCTCTTTCGAGTGCATTATATGGTAGTACACCGTCAGTAAAAGCTGGCGAATCTACTCATTTAATACCTATAACAATAGGTGGAGTAAATTACGCTATAATGCTATCAGCTACTGCTTAATGTTGTCTTTATAGGCCGTTGATAAACTAATTACATCATCATCCCCTAGCATTTCTTTAATTTGTTGCTTCTGTTCAGCTAGATCGGTTGCAAATTGGTTAGCTTTCTCCTGATCTTTTAAAAGATCATTCATCTGCTGTCTCGCTTCGTCTGTAGATTGACCATCATGAGGGTTAATGAGCTCATTCATACTCTCTTCAGTACCGCCTATCAGGTCTCCGTCTGCATCTAGATATTGTTTAATCATTGCAACGCGCGTCTGCCTATCGCCAAATACTTCGATCCAGCCAGGAGCGTCATCCTTAGGGAAGAAAGGATTTCTACCGTTGTTTTCGTGGTGTTGAGCACCAATCATTTTAAAAATGTTATCAATCTCTTTTATATAAACTTCGTCTGTTTCTCTAACACCATCTTCCTCTATAGCAACAGGAGCAGCTTTAGTAATCGGTATGAAAAATATAATATCTAAATTTCTCATACTTTCACAAACTAGAGGTATACACTTATCAATAAATTCTTTATCTATATCACCGATACCTTTTTCAAAACACCATAGGGAATATATAAGATTATCAATAGGGCATCTATCCATAATTATATTATCTTCTGACCCGAAAGTCTGCATTTCATCAATCATATGATTGAGGATTTTCCATTGAGTATCTTTTGTTGCGGCTTTACTATGCGGTAGTTTTTCAGCTACTAGCTTTGCTCTATATGTAGAGCTTTCGGTCTTAAAGCTCGGCCACTCTTGTACGAAGTCATTAATTAGAGTACTCTTACCTTGATTACCGGTTCCGCTTATTGCAATTCTCATATATTTATTTTAATACCTAAATTTGACTTTTCAAGTTTATATACTATAATTGTTGTATAATGGTTATATTTAATGAAGAAAAACACAAGTATGTTGATGACGAAACTGGTAAAGAGCTGATATCAGCCACTACTCTACTCGGTAAGTATAAACCTACGTTCGACTCAATAGGTAATGCTACTCGAGTAGCAGCTAGAGAAGGTGTAACTGTTGATTTTATTCTAAAGGAATGGAATACTGAAAAAAATAGAGCCTGCGATTACGGTACATATATCCATAAATTAATGGAGGATTTTTTAGGTGAAAATAAGCGTGAGGAAGGTTATGATACGTTATATGACTCTTACAAAAAGTGGGACCCTATATTTAAGAAGTTTCCAAAATTAACTTGTGAGATGAGATTGCATAATATTGAGCTGAATATTGCAGGTACAGCGGATCTAATTTACGAAAATCCAAAGTATTTTTATGTAGGTGATTTTAAGACTAATAAGAACTTTCGTTTCTATAGTGAATATAATGAGTTCTTTAAAGCTCCTGTCGATCATTTAGGTGTATGCGAATTTAATACATACTGTTTACAGCTTTCATTATATGCATACTTATACGAATTAAGTAGTGGTAAGAAGTGTAGCGGGTTAGTTATCTTCTATAAAAATAAAGATGATACTTGGTACCCTATTCGCTTGAATTATATGAAGACTGAAATTAAAGCTCTAATTGAAGATTACAATAATCCCAATTAACTACTTTTAAAAACTGCTTAATATATCTCTCTCTATCTGGACCGTACTTTTTATAGTAAGCATGCTCCCATACATCAATACCTAAGATAGGAGTACCCATATCATACATTAACGGATTATCCTGGTTATCGGTTTGTACTATCTTTAAGGTATTACCCTTTTGTACTAACCATACCCAGCCTGATCCAAAATGAGATTTAGCTTGATCAGTAAATTCAGTATAGAAATTATCTACTGATTTATATTTTTTTATAATCATATCTCTTAAATTACCTTTAAGAGTTGTCTTTTCTGGAGTCATCATATTCCAAAATAACTGGTGATTATATGCACCGCCTGCATTATTACGAATACTATCTTTTTTACTACCAGCTTTTTGCACTAGCTCATTTAAAGGTGTATTAGAATTATTAACAGCGTCGTTAAGTTTTTTGATATAACCTTTATAATGTTTATTATAGTGAAGCTTCATCGTTTCTGCATCAATATGCGGCTCTAACGAATCAAAGGTATATGGTAATTTAATCGGCTTATATCCATTAAATTGCTCAAGTAAAATTTCTGTTAAATTATTATACTTCATAATATTATTTATTGCAGTGGTAGTTTAAATAACGCTGTAAAGCTTTTGCGAAATGAGTTCCTTTATTTTTAAGGGAACTTTTCTTTGTTTTAACCTTACTACATGACAGTTTACCTAATCTTTTCTTAAGTATACCTGGCTTGACCGGTTCATGTATCTTCTTTTCCTCTATTGGTTGTTTTTCTTTTTGCTTTAGAAAGGCTAAATCTTTCTTAGACCATTTACTCAGCGGTAATTTAAATAAATTCTTTTCAGATACAAACTTAAAGCTTTTATGCTCGTTACTAAGTTTGATATTACTATTTAAAATTGTACCTCTATATAAAACCCGTTCACTATTAGATGTTATTTGTTTTAACCTCTTAATATCTAGCCCCGTTTCTTCAAAAAACTCTCTCTTTGCCCCGCTAATAGCATCTTCACCTACTTCTATATGGCCGCCAGGTAATTCAAATTTACCATCTCTCTTCTGAAGCATTAAAATTTTATTATTATATGAAGTTATAATTTTTGATACTCTGTTTGTATCTCTATTTTTACGTTCGAGTATGATTAAATTGACTAAATTGTTAAAGTTCACATAAATATTTAATATAATAAAATGATATGTTTGGACTTATTACAATGTTACTTAGTACTCTTGGCGCAACCGGGATGGGATCAACCCTTAAAATCATCGCCGGCATTGTTGATCGCTTCGGCGCTGCAAGAGAATCTAAAGAGAAGCGTGAGATACTCAGAGAAATGGACTTACGTAAAGCTGATGTTGAGTTTCAAAAAGCAGTTTTTGGTGAAGCTAATGGAGATAATAGCGCTTTTACTCGTGGTACACGTCGTATTATTGCTCTTATCGGGATGCTCAACTTCTTCGTCATCTCAGTTCTATGTACCGTCTGGCCAAGTGTTGAACTCCTCACCTTCGTCCCAAGAGAGAATAAAGACTATATCTCCATCCTCTTCGGCTTCATCAAAATACCTTTGGGAACAGAAACCGTTGTGGCAATTACCACCGGTCACATTGCATTAATAGCCATTACAATGTTAGGAGCTATTATAGGTTTTTACTTCACCCCTGGTGGTAGAAAATAAAAAAAACCCGTCGATTGACGGGCTTGTATAAAACAACAAGGAATTAAATTTACTTCTTTGTTGTACGTTTCTTCTTCTTTAACTTTGCTGCTAATTCTTTAGCTTCTTGTTCAGCTTTTGCTGCAAACTCTAAAGTATCCCTGACGATTTGTTCAGACTTTGCAGTATTATTGCGGAATGTAAGTGCACCGGCAATAAAACCAGCAATGAAGATTAATAATGTAGCTAGAATATCCATAAGATAATTATTTAATCTAAAATATGTACATATTCAACAATAAATAATAATATGAATAAATCAGAATTAAAAAACCTTTCTAAGATTGAGCTAGAGAAGTTAGGTAGAACAAAAGGTGTTGAGTTAGATAGAAGATTTAATAAAAAAACATTAATTGAACAGTTAACTGGTCTCTTTGCAAAAGAATCTACAACTGAGGCTCCAGTCGAGGTAGCTCCGCCGGTAGTACGAGTTTCTTTTGGAGATCGGTATAAGGCATTAAAAAATAGGTAGGTTTCTATTAAATAATAATATGAGCATTTTATCTTTTAATAACCAGGGTCTGTTTACAGGGGAATTAGATATTGACGGATTTAACGTCGATTCATTTCCTCAAGGTCTTACAGCAGATCAAAAAAAATCAGCACTAGTATTTGACGGTAACCTGGCGCTAGAAACTGACACTCTTGTACCTGTATCTGGATCCTTTCTAGGGGGTATATATACAATGGATATCGACCCAGGCTATCATGGTAAGATTTTTGCTATTATTGATAAAGATAGACTTTCAACACAATTTACATTTAATTCTGCTTCAGAACCTCAAACATTTGGCCCCGCTACTTATGATAGTGTAGGTCCTGAGATTCGCAGATTAGTTTCTCTTGGATATGCTTAAAAAGTAATTTTTATACATTAAAAAGCCGTAATAATTTTTATTACGGCTTTTTTTTACTTTTTAGATTTTGTATCTTTTGTATCTTTTGTCTTCCAATAATATTCATCAGTATCGCCAAGACGGTATTGATACCCGTTTTCAACCTGATAATATTCCGTACTTACTTTAAAGTCAGGCATCTTTGGCTCAGGAGGTGTAAGAGAATTATCATAAACTCTCATCCTATTATTAGGATATAACGCATACTGACCATTCTCGAGCTCAATACAATTAAATGATTTATGCTCTTCCGGAACTTCTGCAGTTGAATAGTCAATATTATCAGGGTCTGAGTGATAATTATCGAGCGTAAACATATACGTACCTTTTAGTACTTCATGACTTCGGGTAAAAACTTCAAAGTCCATAGATCCGATAAATTGTTTAAATATTGCTGTAACTCCGTAATCCATACAATTCCAAAACTGTAAATCCTGCAATGGTAAATCCGGAGATGGAGTTTCAGGTGATGATACAAACGCCGAAATAGGTAGTTTATCGTACAGCGCACCATACTCTGGTAAATATGTCTCAAAGTAGAAAGCCCTGCCAGGCAGTGATTTAGCACAAACCCAGTGACCTTCAACGAACTCCCCATGACCTTCCTTACCGTCATGTAGATATTCTTTCCGAACGTATACTTTTGTACTCGGTATATTGCATATCAATTCACTCATAATTTAAACTTTCAAAGCCATATCCCAAATGACTAGCTGTAATCGCGGGCTAAACTTAAGTGTATGCTTCTTACATAACTCAGCTACCATTGCAGATTTAGCAGTATGCTCTTCTCTACTACCGCAACAAGGCATTAACCATACTCTCTCTCTATTAACCAACCCAATATCAATATATTTCTCAAATAATTCCTTTTCATCTTCTTCGTTATTAATCACAAACTTAAAGGTCGAGCCGATCTCATTATGATATTTCAATACTTCAGGTTTATATCTAAGCTTTTCTGCATCACCGTTATTACTCATCTTAGGAGATACAGTAAATGTTGCATTATATACTGAAGCCCATTCCGGTAGAGGTTTTAATGAACCGTTCGTTTCAAAATCAATACGAGGAGAGAATTTAAACCTATCGATAAATGATACTAGCCAACTCATTAACCTCTTTTGCTGTAACAATGGTTCTCCACCGGTAATCTTTAATATTGCACCGTCCTTAAGATTCTGTACAAACCCATTGTTCTCATAGAAATTATTAAGTTCATCATATGTATAACGATTCTTAACAGACCATGATACAAACGAATCGCAACCGTGAGGTGAATCCTCAGATGCAAACCCTTTACATGTAAGATTACACATAGCAAGTCTCATAAATACAGAAGGTTCCCCTATATATTTACCTTCACCTTCAATCGTATAGAAAACATGATCATCACTCAAGCTTAGCGTTTTATTTAAATCTACCATACACTAATTATATGATAGTTCCGACGCAAATCAAGTTGAATCTTAAAGTTTTTAGTTAGTCTACTCATCATCGTTAAGTAATTCCTTCATTGCTTGTTCTAACCCAACCGGTTGGATGTTAATAACCGGTTCAGGCTCCTTTTCTTCAAGATCAACTGGAGGTACAACTGCATGCTGCATTTGAGAAAATACATTATTTTCTAATTCTACAGATTTAGGATCTCTTTCGCGGGTGGCAGGCATGCTGCCGGCAATACCAGACATTCCTATAGACGTCTTTTGAATATTATTTGAATATACATCACCTAAACTCATTAGCTATTTCCCCACGATGTACCTGCAAATGGATCGCTCATACCTGTCGTTACTTTATTATTAAGAGGAGGACATGTAGGTGCTGGAGGTTTAACTTCCGCAACAGGTGGTTCAACAGCCGGTACTTCGGTAATATTATTTCCAATTACTGCAGTGTTTGTAGTAATTTCTGATTGTGTTTCAGATAAATTTTCTTTTTGTATAATTTGTAATTCATCTTGTTCATATATAGCACTATTACCTTCATGCTCCCATACTTCAACTTTAATAACACGGACTCTACCATCAGTTGTATCAGTTACATATTCACTAACTGTATCATATACCCATTCAGCAGTTCTTTCGATACCAACTCCTTTTGCGGCAATGCGAAGATCGATCATA